>JABLTS010021911.1_pt1 | contig 12536 bp, 9 predicted proteins | sample 7160081 | NCBI WGS metagenome assembly JABLTS01 (sample SAMN14651231, study PRJNA627086) | human gut metagenome | isolation source: feces | host: Homo sapiens | reverse complement strand
TGCGAACTCGCCGTATACGGTTCCGATCATCATCGGAATCTGATGTGCATGCTCACGGAAGCCTGCGTCGAATGGATTTCCGCAGAAGTAATCGCCCTTTTTCGGGCCGCCGCCGATGTAGCCGCCATTCTGTGCGATAGCCGGGGATACCTTTGCATATGCTGCGGCAAGCTGCGGATATGGTACGGTTTCCAGCTGCGCCACATCATCAAAGCCAAGTTCTTTCATCATTGCCGTGACAATCTCTGTTCCATCTTTTTCTCCTGCGCCGAGCGGATCCCCTTCCATCACACCGCTCATGACAAGGCCTTTCTGGAACAGGCCGTCTGCTGATGGAATCTGCATCAGGTCAATCACCTTCATTCCGCCGCCGGACTGGCCGAAAATGGTTACATTCTCCGGATCGCCGCCGAACAGGGCGATATTGTCATGTACCCACTGCAGGGCTGCCACCATATCGGCGTGGCCTGCGTTTGCGGAGTTTTTGTATTTTTCCCCAAACGGAGACAGATCCAGATATCCTAAAATATTCAGTCTGTGGTTGACAGAAACAAGAATCGAATCACCTTTCTTTGCGATGCTGACGCCGTCATACGCAACCTGCTCGATGGAAGATCCCGCTGCGTATCCACCGCCGTGGAACCATACGAGAACCGGTTTTTTGGCTTCCGGATCAAGTTTGTTTGTCCAGATATTTAAGGACTGGCAGTGCTCATCCTGCGGCCAGTAGCGGTGCGGAACCATAAGCTCGCCGTTCGGTGTATCTTGGTTCTGAAGCGGGCATACAAAGCCGTAGTTTGTCGCATCCTTCACGCCATCCCATTTGGACGGAACCGGCATCTGGAAACGGTCTGCGTATGCATACGGAATTCCTTTGTAAATGTAAACACCGTCATAAAAATAACCTTTTAAATCGCCGGATGTGGTATGCAGCACCGGCACGCCATCGTAATCAAATATTTTCCCCATTTTGAAATACCTCTTTTCTGTAGAATTTAGCATTTATGTTGTTTTCAGTATAAACAATATTTTCGTCCTTTTCTACTCGAATTGTCGCAAGATCTTCTTATATTGTTGCTTTTTTTCCACTCTTTCTCTGTATTCTCCAACCGCGAGTGCAATTTTTTGAAGATTTTACAGAATCTGCTCCACCTCAATCAGCGCCGTCTCGTGCGGCTCCAGGCGTTCCTGCACCGTGAGGCTGCCTTCCGGGTCGGTTTCCTGCTCCCAGACACGGTATTCCGGGTCCGCACTGTGGCACAGCATCGCGCGCTCCATCCGGTTCATCCGCTCCGGAGCTCCCATCCGCACCCACGCATCGTAGCTGCTGCCGTGCTCTTTTGTCACTTTATACAGCCGCAGGCAATATTTTCCCGGTTCCAGTCCGGTCAGTTTCACTGAAAAGGTCCGGATTTCCCCCATATTGAATACGCGGTAACGGTCCGTGCGGGAAATATTCACGGCATGGCGGTAGCGGTACAGCATATCGTAGTGAACATAGTTGTACAGGTAAATCTGGCTTTGGTTTTTCTCCGGCTCCGTGCTGATAAAATAGCCGTCCCCACGCTTCACCAGACGAGATCCCATTCTGCCGAGCAGCCGCAGCGCAGTGCAGACCGCCTTTGGAATGCCGTTCATCGTGAACAGCCCAAAACCTCCATGATACGTTTCCCGCGCCGGAAATACTTCATCCAAACGGTCATTGACCGAGAAATACGCAATTCCCTGCAGCGCCTCTTCATTTTCCAGAAGATTTTTAAACAGCCATGCCGCTTTATAACAGGTATCGTTGCACAGATCCCTCTGCCAGATGTTGCTGCTGCACTCATCCACCAGAACCGGCAGTGCACCAAGCCCAGCCTTCTGCAGCAGACCTTTTACCTTCTCCCCGCGGTTCCGCAGAAAATCCGGGTCGCGGCTCACAATCATATTGACGCTCTCGTTGTTCTGGATCAGATTCATTTTCTCCTCTTCCTCTCCATAGATCACCGTGCCAAACGAGCGGAATGCAAAAATTTCCGGCACACATTCCTTTTCCTTCATAGTTTCGATAAAGGCTTTGAGATGTTCCTCCGGTCCAAGACCAAAGGAAAGACATGTTACAAGATCCGGGCTCACACGTTTCATCTCCTCGTACGATGCTTTCCACGTCTCAAAGAACTCATCTCCTCCATCAATCGTGATCACGTCTCCGCTGATCCACGGGTTGAAAATCCAGCGCCGCATCTGGTTGATTCCATACCGTTCCCTTAGATGTTCCATCAGGTTTTTAATCAGCATGCGCCACTCAGCCAGATCTCGCGGAGAGCTGCTTAGCGCCGGACGCATCGTTCTTCCCGGGTCTGTTTTTGCCAGCAGCAACGGCATATGGCCGAATTCCAGCAACGGCTTCGCTCCCGTGGAAAGGATGAAATCGATCACCTCATCAATATAGTTCCAGCAGAACTGAATCTCGCCCCACATATTCCGCCGAAGTACGCACATATCATCATCAAGAATTCCTTTTACGCGGATCAGCTCATAGCCGAGCTCCTGCACCAGCTGTTCCAGCTCATCCTGCACCTCGCGGTTCAGCACACTTGCCGCATAGCCAGCATTGATCACGCGCTTCCAGTGGCCTGCCACTCTTGGTTTCCGTCCGTTTACTGCCGCTGTCACGGAAACGGCACTCTCATTTATCGTCTCAATCTCCTGCTCCGTGACCGCTGCATACTGCAGGAGACTCTGGAAAATATCATGGTCTCCCGCCGCCTCTTCCCGCTCTTTTCCTTTCTTTTCACGCTGTTTTACTGTATATTCCATCTGCTTCCGGTATTCGCTCGGTGTCATACCGCGGTATTTGCGGAATGCGCGGATCATCGCCGTCTCATTGACAAATCCATTGTGATAGGCAATCTCTGTCAGCGTTGCGCCGCTGTGCATTTCCTGTACGGCATGCGCCAGGCGCACCTGCGTCACGTACTCCCGAAATGATACACCGAAATACTGCGGAAAACTCCGTGAAATATAGGCACGGCTCAGATAAAGATGATCCGCCATATCCTCCAGCGTAATCTCTTCCCGGCAATGCTGCAGAATATAGTCTGATGCCTGCTGAATGCGTTCCCGTCCGCCCCGGCCCTGTTCCACCTTTTCCCCGGATGTAAAGTAAGAAAGCAGATCCTCCAGAAGCGCCGTCACACGGCTTTTCATATAGATCGGTTGTTCCTCATTATTCTTGTACATCTCAAGAAAGATCCGTGCCATATCCCGCCGGATCAAATCAAATTTTTTCTGCTGATCTTCCATATAAAAAAACGACTGACATTTGACTTCACATTTCAGCAGCTTAATGTGAAATGAATCAATCGTCTCCGCTGAAACGCAGAGCGACAGAGCAAGTCCGTCTTCGTCCAGATCCAGGTCACAGATCTGAAACCGGTTGATCGCAAAGATAGATCCCATCGGGAGATTGTGAACTTCCCCGTCCTCGTAGCTGACTCTTCCACTCCCACGAAGCAGAAATAAAAGTTCAAAATCCGGATTCCACAGTTCCCGTTTCTTCTCCGGCCGGAGTAGCCGAAAACGGAATCCCGGCATTTCCTGTTTTGTTCCTTTCAGCATCATGTCTTCGTCTCTGTTGTCTCTTTCCATTTCACACCTCATGATAGATTTTTTTTGTTGTATTGTACCACAAAAAAGGTCCCGCAAAAAGATCTTCTCCTTTTGTGGGACCGATTTTTCGGTTTTTGTTTTAGTTTTTGCAATTATTCCTTCACCTTCAGCACCAGACACTGATACGGTTGCAGACGGATCGTTTCCTCGCCTGCCTCGCAGGTGTCATAGTTATTCAGAAGTACTTCTTCGATTGTGTCTGTAAATGGCAATGTAATGCCATCCGCAAGAGAAGTAGTAAGGATCAGAATATTATTCTTCTCATCCTTCCTGCGGTACGCCAGAACGCCGCTTACCGTCTCGTATTCCGGAATCAGCGTTCCGTAGAGGAAGGTTTCTTCCAGATCTTCACGTCGTCTTACTGCCACCATTTTGCGGTAAAACCACAGCAGGGAATCAGGATCTTTTTCCTCGGCCTCATAGTTCAGTTCCGTATAGTTTTTATTCACCGGGAACCACGGTGTACCTGTTGTGAATCCCGCCTCAGCAGATGCATCCCACTGCATCGGAGTTCTGCTGTGCTCGCGGCTCTCGCGGTTGATCTGCTCGAGCGCTTCCGCATCCGTTTTTCCTTCTGCAATCAGACGGTCGTAAATAGCAAAGGTCGGTTTATCGACGAATCCCTGAATGGACTGTTTCGGGTCGTCGCGCATGCCGATTTCCTGTCCCTGATACAGGAACACAATACCCGGCAGGAAGAAATTGGTGACCGGAAGCATCTTTTCGCTGTAGCGGTTCTGGTCCTCCGGCATCAGGAACCGGTCGATGATGCGCGTTTTGTCATGGTTTTCGAGAAAGTTGCAGAGCATGCCGCGGCCATCCACGATTTTCTGCGCCGCAAAAAGCTGATCGCGATAATCGTCAAACAACGCCACGGTATTGCCACATTTCGGGTTACGCACATTGTCGAGGGTGTGACAAAAATCGAAAACGGACGAGAAACTGCCGTTTTCCCCAATCACATCCTCCACATCCTCCGGTCCCATGTGATCGTACTCTCCGATCGTCAGCGCATCGGTCGGCGCAAAGGTGCGCTCCTTCATTTCACACAAGATATCGGCAAGACCGTCTACATTGTTGAAATACTCGAACGCCATATTGTACTCGTCCGGTCCATCCGGCGGAAGGTTGGTGTACTGATAATTCTTTTTCAGATGGCTGATCGCATCAAGACGGAATCCGCCAAGTCCCAGATCCATCCATTTTAAAATCATCTCATAAATTTCTTCCCGCAATTTGGGATTCTCCCAATTGAGATCCGGCTGCTCTTTTGTGAAGATGTGGAGGTAATACAGGTTATCATATCCCGGTACTTTCTCCCATGCGCTGCCGCCAAAAATCGACCGCCAGTTGTTCGGCTCTTTGCCGTCTTTTCCTTCCCGGAACACATAATACTTTCCGTACTTTCCAAACGGATCTTTGAGTGCCGCCTGAAACCACGCATGCCGGTCAGAGGAATGATTCACGACAAGATCCATCAGGATGCGGATGCCGCGCTTTTTTGCCTCCGCGATCAGCTCCTTCATGTCCTCCATCGTTCCAAACGACGGGTCGATATCCATGTAATCGGAAATATCGTATCCGTTATCTACCATCGGGGATGCAAACACCGGGCAGAGCCAGATGACATTGGCTCCCAGCTTTTCTATTTTGTCAAGATGACGGATCACGCCTTTCAGATCTCCGATTCCGTCCCCGTTAGTATCCTGAAAACTCTTCGGATAAATCTGGTATCCAACCGTTTTGTGCCACCACTTTTTCTCCATTGCTTTTCTCCTGTTCATTTTGTTTTTATGATGCGGGCCGTTCTTTAGGTTTACCGCAAAACCTATAGTGTTTTCACTATATCACAAAAGAATGGATTGTGCTACTTTTTTCTTTTTGATTTTTCCTATGTTCGCCTTACCGTTACGGTTCACTGTTTTTTCATCAGCGGCAAAATCACGCAGGAAGCAGCTTTTCCGCCCATATGAATGGTCTGATGTGCAATTTTATTCTCCGTTTTTTCCGACCACAGCCCTTTCTGATTGCTGTGAACATGATACTGCGGGAAGTCGGAGGAGGAAACATCTACACGAATGCAGGAACCCTTTGGAATCGTGTATACAATATTCCACATAGTAATCTGCACCTCTGCCACGCTGCCCGGTTCATAGGCTCCGGCCTCCGTTTTTCCCTGCTCCAATGTTGCAATCGAGGAACGAATGTTGTACGCTTTTCCTTCCGGCGTTACCTCCATGATTTTAGCGGTAAATGCCGTATCCTCGCAGTCACTTTCCACGAACAGACGGACGGAAGCTTTTCCGTTCAGCGTGAAAGTTTCTTCCAGCGGTTCTGATACAAAACTCAGGACATCCTCACGATAGTCCGGTTCCGGCTGAAGATGGCTGCCGATCTGCGGCATCGTATGCAGAAGGGCTTCTCCGCCGATACTCTCGACCGGAGTGGCCGGGTCAAACGTGTAGTTTCTCGTTTTTTCCTGTTCCGGCGCGTCTTCCCGCAGTGTTTTCTCATCCAGATACAGCGTCATGCTTCCCGCAGTTCCTTCTTCTCCCAGTCGGTCGGATACGATGTCAATCCACCGGTCCGCTCCGATTTCATAGGCACGGATCCGCTGTGTCGGGATTTCTTTTTGTTTCAGCGTCAGCTCAAACCATTCCAGCATCTTTGGAATTTCTTCATTCTGCGGGTGCAGCACCTCTTTATCTTCAAGACAAATCTGGAAAAAGTGGTTCCATGCACCGATTTCCAGCCAGCTGTGCTGTTTTGTCTCCTCGTTCAGGCGCTCCCACGTTTTCATACTGCTGCCGTGGTGATGATCGTACCAGCCGCTCAAGAGATAGATCGGGACTTTCGTTTTTGGCGGGATTTCCCGCAACTGTTTCCACCAGCCCGTCTGCCAGAGTGCCGCATCCGGGTTCGGGCTTGTGATGTATTCGCGGTAGGACGGAACACGCTGTCCCCAAAGAGCTTCATCCACCTTGACCTGCGGCAGATAGCGACAGCTTTCGCGGTAATCGGCGGACACCGGTTTTTCTGCATTTTCCATCGACCATGCCGTCAGGATATCGTGGCGGAAGCAACCTTTTTCGTAGGCTGAGGTAAAGCGGTCGGTTCCATAATCTTCAAGGAACATGGCAGCAACCTTTCCTTCCGCGGCATCGGCAAAAGCCCAGCCGGTCATACTCGTGTAGGAATGACCCCAGTAGCCTAAAATCTCGCACCATGGCTGTTCTACAAGGTAATTCATCGTGTCGATGCCGTCGTTCCGTTCGTTAATGTTTGGCTCCCATTTTCCTTCTGACTGCTCCCTGCCGCGGCAATACTGGTAGACATACACATAACCTCTGCACGCCAGTCCCTCGCCGTAGGCACGGTGAATACGGTCGTTGCCCGGATAGCAGGTACGAGTCAGGATGACGGGATATTTCTTGTTTTCTCCTGATCCGCCTTCCCTTGGAAAATAATAGATTGTATGCAGCTTCACACCATCGCGCATCTCGATCTGGCTGTCTTTTCTTTCAAATGCTGCACAGCTTTCGGAAACGCCGCTTTTCGCAAACTGTTCCTCCACGCGTTTTACCACTGCCGCCATAAAATCTTCTGCCATTGCCCTAAACCTCCATTTCCAGCAGTGCCATACCGAGTGTCTTTCCATGTTTGTCCAGCGCCAGCGATCTTGTGACACCGCCGCCGAGTGTCTTGTCGAGGACAAAGTTCAGCGCATGGATTCCGTCCAGTTCGTAGCGGGTTACTTTTCCGTGGCAGATTTCGCGGAAGTATTCTGCTACGCGTGTTTCTGTTACTTTTTCTTTCAGCATTTCATAATTGTTCTCATCATATGGGATCACCGAAATATTGGAGATCTCGCCTTTATCGCCTGTTCTTGCATGTGCAATCTCTTTTAATTTCATCGCCTTATACCTCCCGGAATGTAACTTTTGCTTCTACTGCATCGCGCGGCACAAAAATTGAGCAGACCGAGACAATCTCGGACACCCGTTTCACTGCTCCGCCGCCTCCTGCGGGACCGTTGGTATAGAGAGCCTCCACCTCGTTTGCCAGCAGAACGGCATTTTTCCGGTCTTTCGTTCTGCCTGCGGCGCGGAGACGCACTTCACACGGAGTTCCACTTCCGATCTTCTTGGAAATTGCATCACGATACAGGGAATTGCATCCGATAAAATCAGTACGGTACTCTTCCAGCTCGATGCCTGTCAGTTCAATCCGCTTCTCCAGAATCTCCGCCGCCAGCTCCGCCCGTGCCATACAGTTGCTTCCGCCGTAGGAAATTTCACCCTCACCGATGAAGCAGTCCTTGTAGCCGACACTCACTTTCAAAGTTTCCGGTCTTCCATGCGTTGTCGCATGCTCGGCGTGAACCTGGTTTTCCCCGATCTGCCGGAACGTCACCTTCGAAAAGTCCGCTGTTGCATCCGGGGTCAGGTAAGCCTTTGGGTTGTGGATTTCGTAGATCATCTGCTCTTTACAGGTATCCACGCTCACCAGTCCGCCACTTCCCTCGACTTTTGTCACGGTAAATGCGCCTGTCTCGTCGATCTCAATGAGCGGGAATCCAAGTTTCCACAGATCCGGCACATCCTTGTAGCCCGGATCCGCAAAATAGCCTCCTGTCACCTGTCCGGCACACTCCAGCAGATGGCCTGCCAGAACCGCCTGTCCCATCTGATCCGGGTTGTCGGTAATGTTCCATCCGAACTCATGTACCAGCGGTCCGATCGTCAGTGCAGGATCGGAAACGCGACCGGTAATGACAAGATTGGCACCCTCTTCCAACGCTTTTGTGATGCCCTCCGCACCCATGTAGACGTTCGCAGAAATCAGAACATCTTTTTTCTCTTTTAACAGCGTGCCATCCTCCAGCACTTTTTCATTTTCATACTTATCCAGTTCGTCTGTAATATCATCGCCGGTCACACAGGCAATCTTCAATCCACTGACACCCAGTTTTCTGGCAATTTCACACGTCCGTTCTGCAGCAGATACCGGATTGGCAGCTCCCATATTGGTAATAACTTTTACTTTGTTTTTCGCCATCAGCGGGAGAATTTTTTCCATTCGGTAGTCGAGCAGCTGGTTGTAACCCTTCGACGGATCTTTCTCTTTATCCTGCTGCCCGATCGCAACGGTGCGTTCCGCCAGACACTCGAAAATAATGTAGTCCAGATTTCCTTTTTCCATCAGCTCCACTGCCGGCTCAATGCGGTCTCCCGCATAGCCTGCGCCGCTTCCGATTCTGATTTTTTTCATATTCTATGGCCTCGCTTTCTTTGATCTGAGATCATTGTAATGCGATATCCGGGCAGATACTACAAAAGGGATCGTAATTTCTAAAATTTTAGAAATCATGATCCCTCTTTTATGTGAGTTCTGTTACAGCAAAGGCAGAAAATACCACAAAGCCCCAAAGCTGCAGAAATTCCGGCATTTCATTCTCCTTCTGTCTTATTCTTTGATTTTATTGTATAACGTTGCCAGCGAAATTCCGAGTTCCTTTGCCGCTTTTTGCTTCCCCTCCATATCCCGTCCGTACAGCAACAACGTATTTTTGATCTCCTGCCGTTCAAAGCGGCGCACCCGCTCTTCCAGCGTCATGTGAGCCTCTGATTCCCGTTTTTCAAACTGTACGAGACTCGTCACAATTGAGATGCTTCCGCGGATCTGATGCTCTTCCCAGATCGGATAAACACTTGCAAAGTATTCCTGTGTTCCCTCTCTCCGCACCATTCCCTCGACCGGGATGCCGCTCCAAATGACTTCCGGAGCAATGGCAGATTTGCGGTACTCAGTGATTTTATGACCTTTCGCGGTTTCAAGCGGAACGCCGATGAAATCGCTGTAGACTTGATTGAAGAACACAATCCTGCTGTGCTGATCGCAGATCAGGATTCCCTGCTGTAGAGATTCCAGAACGGAATGTACCTGCATTTTTCGTTCCTCCCGTTTTCTCTTTCTGTACTCTCGGAGTCTTTCTGTCATGAGGATATTTAGCCCTTATACTCCTCCGTAAATGTCTTGTATGAATAGATCACATTCTCAATTTTATCTCCACGGTCGCAATTACATTTTGATACCACATGGCATCACCATACCTTCCGGCAATTTTTAACTTTATTGCCACAAAGTATGGACTCAGTTCAAAAAACGCACGGCAGGAAATCCCGCCGTGCGTCCATAGATTCTGATTTACGCTTAAATTATTTAAGAGTAACTTTAGCGCCTTCAGCCTCAAGTTTAGTTTTGAGCTCTTCAGCTTCTGCTTTGGAAGCACCCTCTTTGAGGACTTTCGGAGCACCGTCAACTACTTCTTTAGCTTCTTTCAGGCCAAGTCCTGTAGCTTCACGTACAACTTTGATAACTTTAACTTTGTTCGGGCCAACCTCTGTCAGCTCTACGTCGAACTCGTCTTTCTCCTCAGCTGCGTCACCAGCACCTGCTGCTGCTACAACAACGCCTGCTGCTGCGGATACGCCGAACTCTTCCTCACATGCTTTTACAAGATCGTTTAACTCTAATACAGATAACTCTTTGATAGCGTCAATAAACTCTGCGGTTGTTAACTTTGCCATTTTATTTTCCTCCTTGGATATTTTCTGAATAATGTTCTCAGGCTGCGTATTTCACGCTGCCCGCTTGAGGCTTAGGCCTCTGCTGCGCCGCCTTTGGACTCTGCGATCTGGTTGAGGACGCGAGCCAGGTTTGCGATCGGGGACTGGATGCTTCCAAGCAGTTTGCCAAGAAGTTCTTCTCTTGACGGAACGTTTGCCAGTGCTTCCATTCCAGCTTTGTCGTAGTAGTTTCCTTCTACAACACCAGAAACCATCTCCAGCTTCGGAGCGGTTTTTGCAAATTTAGCGATGATTCTTGCCGGAGCTGTTGCATCGTCCTTGCTGATTGCGATAGCGTTTGTGCCATCCAGGTCTTTGGTAAGAGGCTCGAAAGCAGTACCAGCGAATGCACGTTTCATCATTGTATTTTTGTATACTTTGTAATGAACGCCTGCTTCTCTTAACTCTTTACGCAGCTGAGTATCCTGAGCAACGGTTAATCCGCTGTAGTTTACCAGCAGCACGCACTGTGCGCCTTCTACCTGTGCGCTGATCTCTTCCAGGACCGGCTTCTTCAGATCGATTTTTGCATTGATTGCCATGATTGCACCTCCTTGTAGTATTTCGTACCTACGCTTTGGAAGTATAAAAAAAGCTCTTCGCGAAGATTGGCGAAGAGATCTCAAAATTCCATAACATGAACCTTGTGTAACTTCTCCTCGGCAGGCGTTTGAAACTTACGCCTTGCGGCACCTGCTGTCTTCGGCGTGATACAGGTGGTATGATATCATATGTGATGAGGGTTGTCAAGATCAAAATAAACTTTTTTCATATTTGTGCAACTTCATCAAAATATACGTTCTGTTTTTTCAAACCGTTTCTACATCTATCATGTTATACTTGTTTTGTTGTCTCACCTACACCAAGGCAACTTGGAAAGGAGGTGACGTTGTTGGAACCTATTACTTCGCTTATTGTTTCCGTTATGGCAGGTGTGATTTGCCACCTCATCTGCAAATGGTTGGACGAAAACGATTAAAAGGACAACCAGCCTAAAAGTTTAAGCCGCTTTACGGAATAGAAAACCCCGGAGACTGCCATCTCCGGGGTTTTCGTTGTTGAAACCTTTAGCTTCGCTTTGCCTACGGCAAGTATATCATATGCCGAATCGAATTTCAAGATTCCTCTCCCACATTTTTATTTCACTTTTACCAATCTCACAGCCATATACGGTCTTGACGGCATGTCGATCGTAAATTCTCCGCTGTGGCGGCCTGCCGGGGTGATGGTCATGTTCCAGGTGTCGATGATTTCCGATGAAGATATCCTGAAGCTCAAAGATCTGCCGATCTGGTTTACACACGCAAAAACCGACCCGGTTGTCGTTCCGGATGACTTTGTCGTTCCGACCTATGAGCGTCTGGCAAAGGTCAACCCGAATGCACACTTTACCTACTGGGACAAGGTACTCGATCACACCGGAACACAGAAAAATGCAGACGGCACCCCATTCGAATACATCGGCCACTGGTCCTGGATCCCGATGCTGAACGATGAGTGTGTCCTCGATTATGACGGCAAACCGGTTATGACGGACGGAAAAGAGACTCCGATTCTGGAATGGATAGCTGCACAGAAAAAAGCATAACACAGCACTTGCCGGATTCTCCGCCTACGGCGGATTGTTGCAGTGTAAAAAACAGATGGTATGAAATCGGACTTCAAAGCTGATTTCATACCATCTGTTTTTGTCTGTTCTTGTCTTTTTTTCTCTGTTCCGTTTGATATCATCAACCGTGCAAGTCGGCTGATCTTTTTGAAAAGCTCTTGCCCCTACTGTTCTTTTCTTTTCAGCTCTTCATAAAATTTCTGCAGCACATAAAATGCCGGTTTGCGGTACTTTTTGTCCTCAGAGAGCAGCCCCTTCCGGTTATAATATTTCTGGATCAGGCTTGTTCTGCGCGGGCAGCGGAAGTCGTAGAGAATCCAGGGGGTCATGCCCTTGATGTAGTCAATGTTCCGCAGCGTTGCAATCTGTTTTTCGTACACATCCGCCTGGCACTCCTCGGTTCCTTTGTCCGAGATGGTTCCATGGTGATGCGGCAGCGCGTCTGCGCCGAACTCCGTTACGATAACCGGCTTGTCCGGCTGGCTGTTTTCCATCAGTGCCGGCAGCATCGCAAAATCCGGGGTGTACCAGCCGCAGTACTCGTTGATGCCGATGATGTCAAGGTATTCCATCAGACGGTCCTCAATCTTATTTTTCGCAGCATTAACCAGGCAGGCCGCACAAAAGGTTTTCTGGCTTAACGA
>JABLTS010103207.1_pt1 | contig 12541 bp, 9 predicted proteins | sample 7160081 | NCBI WGS metagenome assembly JABLTS01 (sample SAMN14651231, study PRJNA627086) | human gut metagenome | isolation source: feces | host: Homo sapiens | reverse complement strand
TGTCATTACATTTCCAGATAGCTTTCAGTTCTTCTTTTGATTTGCTTTTCATCCAGTTTAATACTTCTGCTGTCTTATCAATATAGACAGGCAGTTCAACCGGTGCTAAGTTATCGGTATCTACAATCATCTTTTTTGCAGGTGATAAAATAATCTTCATTATGCCAATTTACCTGAGACATCAGACTCTTTACTTCTTCTGTTCCAAGTGCTGCTTTCATCTGTGCAGTTCCTGCCGCCAGTGCTTTGGATGCTGCCTGAAGGTCTTCTGTCGTTGCACCCTTACCATCTGTTGCAGCTTCAAGCTGTGAGATAGCGCTTTGTACCTGCTTCAGTCCTGTACTTAACTGTGTCAGCTGTGAAGCTCCGGCTGCCAGCTGCTTCTCGCCGGCTACATAACTGCTCACACCGTCTGCAAGTGTATTCACACCACTTGTATAATCCTGTACACCTTTGACAACTTTGTTTACACCATTCACATACTCTGTGACGCTGCCATTCAGCTCTCCGTTAGAACCAAGGTATTTCTGGATACCGGCATTCAATGTATCAACGCCTTCTGTATAGCTGTTCACACCATCTGCAAGTGTTCCTGCTCCATCTGCAAGTGTATCGGAACCACTTACTAACTGAAGTGCCGCATCCTCCAGATCATCCAGAGCGTTCTGAAGATCATCTACATTTACGATACTGTCCATATCCACATCATCTAACAGATCAGATAATGCAACAGTATAAGTAGAAGACATTGTAAAATCTTTTACATCGGCTTCGATACTTAAGCTTTCCGGAATTGTAACTTTGTCTGTCTCTTCGCTGCTTAAGTTCAGGCTGTCTTTTAATCCCGGCATTCCGAATCCGACTACGATATTCTTATTACCATCAGAAATGATCTTGCCGTTATCAATTGTTACATTACTAAATGTCTCATTCGGAAGGATCATACCTGTCATCATGACGAATGGTGTATATACTTCTGTATCTTTTCCGTCTACAGATACATTCTTCTTTTCATTATTCTTATAATCCACCGTGATCTTCAGGTGTCCGCTCTTTCCTTTTAACTCAGATGGTTTCATCTCTTTTCCATCCAGGTAATATTTTAATTTAACAGATACCGGAAGTTTCTTATCTGTCGTTCCCTGATAGTAGATATCCTCGCTATCAGTAGACCATGTCAGCTTATCTCCGTCTGCGGTATATTTTTCATCACCTTTTACGTTCTTGATATCGCTCAGTGTACTTTCATCTTCCAGATTGCCGGATACGCTTCCGGAATTCTTAAGCCAGTTAGATACGGTTACCTTATCCGTCTTACCACTTGCCTTGGCATTCACGTATACTGTTTCTTCTTTATATACATCACTGTCTGAAGTTCTACTTGCCGCGAAAGCTGGTGTCACACCCATCATCACTGACATTCCGACTGCTACAGATGCTGCAATTTTTCGTTTTATTTTTCTGTTCTTATTCATAATTCCTGCTTCCTTTCTTAATTATCATGGATTGTTAATAACAGGTTACTTTGCTTCACTTGTCTGTGCTTTTGCCTTTTTTCCAAGAAATCCGATGGATGTCTTGCAGATTAATTTGTCAAATATCATGAACATTGCCGGCAATACCAGAAGCACGACTACCATACTGATAATGGCTCCTCTTGCAAGCAATGTACAGATCGAACCGATCATTTCAACCTGAGAATAGCAGGCAACTCCGAATGTTGCAGCGAAGAAGCTAAGTCCACTGCTGATGATGGACGGCATACTCGTTTTATGTGCAATGCTGATTGCTTCCATCTTATCTTTTCCAAGGCTTCGTTCTTTCTGATATCTTGTCGTCATCAGGATTGCATAGTCAACGGTTGCTCCTAACTGGATCGCACCGATAACGATACTTGCCACGAACGGAAGGCTGACTCCCTGATAGTACGGGATTGCCATATTAATCATGATCGCAAATTCAATAACCGCTACCAGGATTACCGGCAGTGAGATCGATTTGAAAATGATCAGAATGATTACAAATATAGCTGCGATCGAGATAATATTTACATTAACCAGATCAACATCTGTAACATCCTGCAGGTCTTTCATCAAAGGTGCCTCTCCGATGACCATTCCCGACTTATCGTAGGATTTTACGATCTTATCTATCTTTTTGATCTGTGTATTTACCGGATCTGTTGCGGATTCATATTTCGTACTGACGAATGCCAGTTCATAATCCTTACTCTGCATCATCTTACGGACATCCTTTGGAATCATGGAATCCGGTACGCTAGGACCGATCAGTGAACTCATGCTGATGGTCCATTTTACACCTTTTACTTTATCGATCTTCTTGAACATCTGCTGCTTATCTTTGGCACTCATGTTCTTATCCATCATGACGATGTGCATGTTACTTGTACCAAAGTCATCTTTTACTTTTTTGATCGACACATTACTGTTCAGTGTTGCAGGAAGTGAATCTGCAATGTTGTAGTAGATCTTTGTATGATTATTACCGTAAATTGCAGGAAGTAATAATACAAGAAATGCTACGATCCATACTTTATAATACTTTGTGATAAAAGCGGATGGACGATCCATGTTGCTTAACAGTAATTTGTGTCTTGTCTTTTCAATCGGCTTATCAAATACAAGGATCAGTGCCGGCAGGATCGTTACACAACAGATAACGCCGATCACAACACCTTTCGCCATTACAATACCAAGGTCACGTCCGAGTGCAAATGTCATAACACACAGTGCGATGAATCCGGCTACGGTAGTAACGGAACTTCCGACTACTGATTTGAATGTGTTGGCAATCGCATGCCCCATGGCTCTTTCTTTCTCGCCAGGGAATCTCTTCTTATTCTCTTCATAACTATTCAGAAGGAAGATGGAATAATCCATCGTTACACCAAGCTGCAGGACTGCTGTCAATGCCTGTGTGATATAAGAAGTTTCACCAAGTATAATATTACTTCCAAGGTTATACAGAATCGCAAGTCCGATACTTAACAGGAACAGAAACGGAACAACAAATGATCCTGATGTAATCTCCAGAACTACCAGACTCAGAAGTGCTGCAATTACTACATAGATTGGAAGTTCTTTCATTGCAATGTTCTTAATATCTGTAACGATACCTGTCATACCGCTGATGAAACACTGTTTATTCGCAATCTTACGAAGCTGTGTCAGTGCCTCCATGGAATTATCGGATGATGTCGTATCATCGAACAATACCAGCATCATCGTGGCATCTCCATTGATAAACGCTTTTCTGATATCTTTTGGGATCATCTCAGTCGGAAGACTGATATCTGCCACATCGTCATACCAGAGTACATCCTGTACATGTGGCACTTTCTCAAATTCTTTTTCCAGCTTCTGTACGTCTTTCATATCCATGTTCTCAACCGCGACCATGGAGAACGCACCCATTCCAAATTCATCTACCAGTATATCCTGCCCTTTTACCGTCTCCAGGTGATCCGGCAGGTAACTCAGCAGGTCATAATTTACTTTCGTCTTTGCTATGCCGATTACTGACGGAATAATTAATAAAACTCCAATTATCAACATCAGTATTCTGTGCTTGGCAATCCATTTGCCAACTTTGACCATTATTTCCATCTCCTCTTATTTTCTTTATGCATTTATTATTATAGCCAAGAATGACCAGTAGTCAATATTTTATTTAAATTATTTTTTTATTTCGTTGATAATCTTTATCCATATTGGCGCACACAAAAAAAAGAAACAGCACATCCCGTGTTGTTTCTTTTTTGTTTCTTTTTTGTTTCTATTCTATAATTTATTGCTTCACACATTCCGAGAGCAGCTTAATGTGCTGCTGCCTCTGCATTTCCGGCAACTTTTTCTTTTCGTTTGTCATGCATTGCAAATAATCCGGCTAACAGAGTTCCTGAGATGGAATGCCATGTACAGGATACCGCACAGATAATTGCAGATTCCGGTGTAGATGCAAACTGGGCAGTTGTAGTTGCAAGATTCGTTGCAAGTCCGGCATTCTGCATACCTACTTCGATAGAAATGGTTCTCTTCTTTGACGTATTCATACCAACCAGTTTTCCTGCTCCATATCCAAGCAGATATCCAAGTCCGTTGTGCAGTAATACTGCTACGAAGATCACAACACCTGACTGGAAGAACTTGGCTCCCTGTGAAGATACCACACCGCCGACAACACATGCAAGTCCGAGAACAGCAACTCCCGGCATAACTTTCTGAAGTTCCCGGAATGTTTTATTCTTTCCCAACAGATAATTTAATAAAAATCCAACACCAACCGGAAGGATAACAGTCTCAATGATTGATACGAACATCGGAAGTCCCTTGATCGTAATCTGTGTACCGCTTGCCAGTAAAGATACCATGAGTGGTGTCATAACCGGTGAGACCAGTGTGGATACTGTTGTCATTCCTACGGAAAAGGCTACATCCCCGCCGCACAGATAAGACATGATGTTGGAAGATACACCTCCCGGACAGCAGCCTACAAGAATCAGCCCAAGTGCGATTCCATCCGGCAGATTCAATACCTTTGAAAGCGCAAATGCAAGGAATGGCATGATCAGATACTGCGCAACCGCACCAACACAAATGTCAAACGGACGCTGTGCAAGAATCCTAAAATCTTCCGTTGTAAGTGTCAGTCCCATACTGAACATGATAATACCAATGATAATAGACTGACATGTGAACTTGTTCGATACCATGTCTGTGAACAGTGCCAGATTTACCCAGCCCATCATAGACGGAAGGAAAAATGTAACCACTGCGATTGCGATTACAACAATTGACGTGTAGTCTGATAAAAATTTGCTTACTTTTTGTAATGCTTTCATTACTCTTCTCCTCCTTTAAGCAATCACTGTCCACCAAAAAAAATCCCTTTCCAGAATATACTCTGAAAAGGGACGAAATCTATCCGCGTTACCACCCTAATTCTGTAGAATCTTTCTACAGCTCTCATTCACGTACTATCATACATGTTCCCTGTAACGGGGGATACCGGCGAGGTTTACTTTGATACTGCTTTCAACCCGCTTCTTAGAGAGGATATCCTTATCTGTTTATTACCTGCTTCCACCAACCGCAGGCTCTCTGTGAAATAACGATAGATACGGCATTGTTCTCATCAACGAATTTCGGTGAACTATATGTGTTTTTTACAAGTCCTTATTATAAACCTGTCATTTCAAATGTCAAGTATAAATTTTCATACTTTTGCATATTTTTTCATCTCATCTTGCAAAATGCTCCCTGCCTTCCCGGATTTCTACTCTCCGATCCTTGGAAGATTCCATCTGTAATGAGCCGCGAGAAAACGTATCAGCATAACGATTAGTGATGACACCACCATCGCCGGAAGTTCTCCGTAACTTCTGTATATGATCACACATATCCACGCCCCCGCAATGGATGCGCATGCATAAATATGTTTCACAAATATATACGGCGCAACTCCTGCCATCGTATCACGCAAGAGTCCTCCTCCGACTCCCGTCATTGTACCAAGGAAGACCAGCAGAAATGTATTATCGATATAGCCGCAGCTGATACCTTTTGTCACTCCCATCGCCGAAAAGATTCCAAGTCCTACAGAATCCATTGCCAGCATAAGTTTATCATAGACCTCACCAAAACCATCCTGCAGATATTTCCTGCGGAAATATATAATACAAAACACAAGCACCGCAGCAAGTACGGCATAGATCACATATACCGGATGCAGAAGTGCCGATGGCACCTTCCCAAGTATAACATCACGAACCATACCTCCGCCAACTGCCGTTGACACACCAAGCACGATCACTCCGAATATATCCATGCTGCACTCAATTCCAACCATTGCCCCCGATGCTGAGAACGCTACTGTTCCGATCAGTTCGATTGCAAATATAATCCACTCCTGAATATCCATCTTGTTTTCCCCATCTTGTCTTTTATTTTTTGTAAATTTACTGTCCTGTTCATGCTCTGTCATTCTATTTCCGAAGGTCTTCCAGCATCTCTCTGACCGTCTTCCCATACACCGGATGACGTTTATAAGGTGCAATCTCATGCAAAGGCTCCAGTACAAACGCTCTCTTATGCATCTCCACATGTGGAATGCATAAAGCATCCGTCTCTGCAACCAGATCGTCATAGAATATAATATCCAGATCCAGTGTTCTCGGTCCCCAATGTATGATTCGTTCTCTTCCTGCCTCTTTTTCAATTCGGTTCAGCTCTTTTAATAACTCTTCCGGATATAATAATGTCGAAAGCTTCAGACAACCGTTTAAGAAATCCGGCTGATCCGTCACTCCGTACGGAGGTGTCGTGATAAATGTCGATACCTTCTCCACCTTTGTATTCTTCATCTCATCCAGCGCCTGTACCGCGGCTTCCAAAATGCTTCTGCTATTCCCCATATTCGATCCGAGCGCAATATATGCCGTATGCCATTCACGCTCAATCTCTACACTGACCGTCTTAAGCGGCAGTCCGACCGGTGCCCACGGTTTCTTGATCTCAATCTGCACCTTCTGCAGACCTGCTATACGCACCAGCATCTCCTCTGCCAGTCCTTCCGCAACCTTCTCCAGAAGCTTAAACGTATGACTTTTCAAATACTCTGTGATAAATGCACTTGCTTCTCCATAATGGATAGATGCAGTCAGCTCATCTGTCAGTCCTGCCCGTCTGGTATCCGTATACATAACCGCAGACACCACAAATTTCTGCCCCAGTACATTTTCCTCCGGAAACACACCATGATTGGCAAATACTTCCAGATCTTCTATCTTTATCTTGTCCGGTTTCATCTCATTCCTCACTCTTTCTATACTTCGTGTCCCCGCATGATTGCTTTCGTCATCTGAATGGCTCTCTTATTTTTCTCTACATCATGGACGCGTACGAATGCACATCCCTTCTGTACCCCATATACGGTCGTAACCATCGTACCTTCTTCCCGCTGCGTCACCGGAAGATCCAGCGTCAGTCCGATTACGGATTTTCGTGATGTTCCGAGCAATACCGGATATCCAAGTTCATTTAATATCTCCATCTTATCGATAATCTCCAGGTTCATCTCATAAGTCTTTCCAAATCCGACACCGGGGTCAAGGATGATCTTGTCATCCTCAATGCCTGCTGCTTTTGCAAGTCTTACACATTCTTTCATATCATCCATGAAATCTTTCAGAAAGTCCTGATATTCCGCCTTTTCCCGATTATGCATCAGACAGCATGCAGCCTGATACTTTGCGATCACACTTGCCATCTTCTTGTCATATTTTAATCCCCAGATGTCATTGACAAGATCTGCACCTGCCTGAAGTGCAGCCTCTGCGACATGGCTTTTGTAGGTATCGATCGACACCGGTACATCAAATTCTTTCTTAAGCACTTCAATAATTGGCGTCACTCTTGCAATCTCTTCTTCATCCGTGATCTGGATATGTCCCGGACGCGTAGATTCCCCGCCTACGTCAATGATATCTACACCTTCTTCAACCATCTGGTGTGCATGTGCAATTGCCGCATCCATTCCGTTAAACTTTCCTCCATCGGAAAAGGAATCCGGCGTCACATTCAGGATTCCCATAATGTATGTATGATTTGCTGTATCAAAATTCTTTCCACCTATGATCATATTATTATCTCCATATTTTTCTCTTCTTCATTCCAGTTACACTTCTTCTCTGCCATGCAGGAAAGACACATTCTGGAACGTTTATCACTTTCATAGAACAGTTCCTCTATCGGCTTCATATGCTCATGCCGTCTGCGGTGTCCCCTGACTGCCAGACAGATCAGTGCTTTTTCTTCATCCGTAAATGTAAAACCAGTCGGAAGAGAATCCAATATCCGCCTTGCTATTCTCTCTCCTGCGATCTCATGCGGAATCTGCTGTCTGTACTGAAAAGATTTGCCAATATCATGCAGCACCGCCGCTACGTAGATCAGTTCCTTATCGAATCCAAGTCCTTCTTCCAGATTCTTAATGTAAGCAATTCTTGCCACATCCAGAAGATGGTTCATCTGATGACAACAGAATACCCTATCCGTCTCACATTCACAGATACGCTTATAGTATGTCTGATACACTTCATGATTCACCACCGCATTCAGACGGGGCATCCCTTTTTGTCTTTCTGTTACTCTTTTCATCTACATCTGTATCTCTTTCTTTTTATCGTCCAAGCATCCGGAAAAATCTCTCTTCCAGTACCGGATCTGTCTCAAATACACCGCGTCTTGCAATTGTCACAGTCTGGCTTCCCGGCTTCTTGATCCCACGCATTGTCATACACATATGCTCTGCTTCGATCATAACGATAGCCCCTTTCGGCTGCATATGCTCCATCAAAGCATCAGCAATCTGTCCGGTAAGCTGTTCCTGAAGCTGCAGTCTTCTTGCGAATACCTCCACGGTACGGGCAAGTTTGCTTAATCCTACAACTTTCCCATCCGGAATATAAGCAATATGTGCTTTCCCATAAAATGGCAGGAGGTGATGCTCACATGTCGAATAGAATGTAATATCTTTCTCTATTACCATCTCATGACTGTCAACGGTAAATGTCTTAGAAAGATGTTTTCCTGCATCCTCATCCATACCTCCATATATCTCTTCATACATTCTTGCGATCCGGTCCGGTGTATCAATCAGTCCTTCCCGGTTCACATCTTCTCCCATTCCTTCCAGAAGCAGCCGCACTGCCTGTTCTATCTTCTCATGATCTATCATATTCTTTCCTTTCTCTGCGGATTCTGTACGCATCCTTCCATACACCGGATTACTTCACTTAGATATGACAATGAACCACATGCGATCACCGCACGTTTCCCACTGTCTTCTGTTGCATAAGTATACGCTTTTGCAACAGCATCTCCAATACTCTTTTCTGCGTACACGCTCATCTGTTCTGTCATACAGTCTCTTACACATTCTGCAAGCTTCTCTGCCGGCAGTGTACGTTCCTTATTCGGCAGATCTACCGTATACACCCGCTTTGCTGACGGACACAGAATCTGTACGATCTTCTCATATTCTTTATCTTTAAATACACCCATGATCAGGATAAGTTCCTCTCCCGTAAAATACCGTTCAATGGATGTCCTAAGCTTCTTCGCCGCATCTTCATTATGCGCACCATCTACGATCACAACCGGATCTTCAGACAGACAAGTAAAACGTCCCGCCCATCTCGTTGCATCAAGACCGTCCCTCACTGCTCCTTCCTCAATCTGATATCCCAGCTTCCTGAGGCTTTCAATTACTTCCAGTGCCACAGAAAGATTTTCTCTCTGGCACTCTCCTGCAATGTGGTTCTGCATATGCGCATATTTTTTATATGAAAATGTAAGTCCTTTATAATCTTCTTTTTCGATACTCATCTGTTCCGGCTCTGCTTCTGTGTATATACAGTTCAGACTCTCTGCTTTCTTTTGCAGAATCAGTCTGACATTCTCCTGTTGTCTTGCTGACACTACCGTACATCCCGGTTTGATGATCCCGGATTTCGTCTGTGCGATCTCTTCCAGGGTATCTCCGATCACCCCCAGATGATCAACACTGATCGTTGCAAATACTGCGCAAACTGTATTCTTAATTACATTCGTCGCATCTGTCTCTCCGCCGAGACCGGTTTCCAATACAACCAGATCACATTTTTGTTTCTTAAAATACAAAAAAGCCATCGCCGTCTCTACTTCAAACACTGTCGGAACAGGTTCTCCTTTACATACAAGCCGGTCAATTGCTTCTTTTATCTCATCCATGATCTCTGCAAATTCCGATTCAGAGATCCATTTCCCATCTATCTGTATCTTCTCCAGATAAGAAATGACTGTCGGTGAAACATATCGCCCGGTTTTGTATCCTGCCTTACTTAATATCATTGAAGTGTATGCAAGCACAGATCCTTTTCCATTCGTTCCTGCAATATGTATGAACTTCAGATCATCCTGGGGGTTCCCAAGTTCACGCAACAGACCTCGAATCGTATCTAAGCCAAGTACACTTCCGTATTTCGACATCTCGTCCAAATATACCCTCGCTTCTTTATAGGTCACGTCTTTATTTTCCTTTCATCAAAAAAATAGTGCTGTCAAACAGACATTTCTGCCTAACAGCACTATCATACCACTATTGAATCACACTAACAAGTGATTGCTTCTTTAATTTATTAGATATTCAGCAGATCACTGAACACCTTCAGTGCACCATCTGTCTCGTGTGCAAGTACACGTTTTGCAAGTACTTTACCAAGCTGTACACCTTCCTGGTCAAAGCTGTTCACATTCCATACAAATCCCTGGAACATAACTTTATTCTCAAAGTGTGCAAGAAGTGCACCGAGAGATCCCGGATTTACCTGCTCTCCGATAATGATGCTTGATGGACGTCCGCCTTCGAAATTCTTATTACGGTTCTCATCGGATTTACCACATGCAAATGCAACGATCTGGGCAGCTACATTTGCACAAAGTTTCTGCTGGCTTGTACTATCCTGGATCACAACATCTGTTTCCATCTGGCTGTTCTTGTATCCAACGAACTGTAACGGCACGATATCCGTTCCCTGATGCAGTAACTGATAGAATGAGTGCTGTCCGTTTGTTCCAGGCTCTCCGAAGATGACCGGTCCTGTAGGATAGTTAACCGGCTCACCGAAACGGTTGACAGATTTACCGTTAGATTCCATATCCAACTGCTGTAAATGTGCAGGGAAACGGCTCAGTGCCTGGGAATATGGAAGTACGGCCGTACTTGGATATCCTAATACATTTCTCTCATATACACCAATCAGTGCATCCAGCATTGCAGGGTTCTTGAATACATCTTTGTTCTTAGAAAGTGCATCTTCTGCTGCAGCACCATCAAGGAACTGTGCAAATACTTCCGGTATTCTTATCATTTCATACCAATGGAAGGAAGGGTATCTCTCAAGCTCTTCGTATATTTATACATGTTATAAATGTTATGTAATATCTCTATATTCGGTTTTCTGTTTTTGAAACACAAATAACTGGGATTATTATATATCATTTTTTTGCCCACATCCCTCATCCATTCATAAACATATATGATTTTATCATATCTTTAAGCAGGCTTCAACTATGTATCAACAATTTATACAATTTTCCCTATTTTTTATCTTTTTTTCGACATGTTTTATACGTCCATCTCTTCTTCGTAGTACTTGATCAGTGCCTGGGTGCCGAGATCTCCGCAGCCTTCTGCCTGAAGGAGTTCGTAGTTGGCAAGCACCTGGCTTAATACGTCCAGATTGAGATTGCTCATGTTCGCTTCGGTAAGGGCGATCTTCATGTCTTTGACGAAGTGCTTCAGGAAGAATCCCGGGGCGTAATCTCCTGCCAGGATCTTCGGTCCGAAGGTATCTAACTGTTTGCTTCCTGCCGCTCCGGTCGATACGGAATCGAGGACTGTCTGAAGGTCAAGGCCTTTGGCCTTCGCGTAGGTGAGTGCCTCGCAGACTCCGGATAAGGTGCCGGCGATCATGATCTGGTTCGCAAGCTTGGCGTGCTGGCCGCATCCTGATCCTCCCTGGTAGTTGATGTTGGTTCCCATCGCCTCGAATAACGGCATGCAGGCTTCGTAGTCTTCTCTGGAGCCGCCGACCAGGATGGAGAGTGTACCGTTCTTTGCTCCGGTGTCACCGCCGGTGACCGGTGCGTCCAGTACGTGGAAGCCTCTTTTGGTTCCTTCTTCTGCGATCTTCTGGTCCAGCATCGGGCTTGTGGTCGTCATGTCGATCAGGTATGCGCCTTCTCTTGCGCTGTCTAAGATGTTGCCTGCATCGAAGTAGACTTCTTCTACGTCGGTCGGGAAGCCTACGATGGTGATGACTGCTTCTGCGTCTTTTACGCAGTCTGTGATGGTGTCGTGGAAGGTGGCTCCTTCGCTGATCACGTCTTCGACTTTGGATCTGGTTCTGGCGTAGATGTGTAATTCGAATCCTGCTTTCATGAGATTGCGAACCATGGATCTGCCCATGATGCCTACGCCGATGAATGCTATTTTGTTCATTGATTTTTCCTCCGCGTGTTGATTACTCTTCTACTTTCTCCACGACTTCGCCCTGTCTCTTGTAGATGCTGTGTGCCGGTACGAATCCTCTGACGCTTGACAGTGGGTAGATGTTGCTGTGGCTTCCGATCACGGTTCCCGGATTCAGTATGCTGCCGCAGCCGACTTCTACTTCGTCTCCGAGCATAGCTCCGAATTTCTTAAGACCTGTCTCGATCCTTTCGTCTCCGGCTTTTACTACGACGAGTTTTTTGTCGGATTTGACATTGGATGTGATGGATCCGGCTCCCATGTGGGATTTGTAGCCGAGGATGGAATCGCCCACGTAATTATAATGCGGCACCTGTACTTTGTTGAACAGGATGACGTTCTTAAGTTCTGTCGAGTTACCTACGACTGCGCCTTCGCCGACGATCGCATTTCCGCGGATGAATGCGCACTGGCGGACTTCTGCGTTCTTTCCGATGATCGCCGGTCC
>JABLTS010109891.1_pt1 | contig 12564 bp, 12 predicted proteins | sample 7160081 | NCBI WGS metagenome assembly JABLTS01 (sample SAMN14651231, study PRJNA627086) | human gut metagenome | isolation source: feces | host: Homo sapiens | reverse complement strand
ATTGCAAGTGATAACAAAGAACAGCAGAAAATTGGTAATTATTTCAAAAATCTTGACAACCTTATCACCCTTCATCAGCGTAAGTATAATAAATTGTTAAATGTTAAGAAATCTATGTTAGAAAAAATGTTTCCAAAAAACGGAAGTAACATTCCAGAAATTCGATTCAAAGGATTTACTGACCCTTGGGAACAGCGTAAGTTGGGAACAACAAATACATTTTTCACAGATGGCAATTACGGAGAGGCTTATCCTAAATCATCCGATATGACTGATAGCAGTAGAGGAATACCTTTTCTTACAGGTGGAAATTTAAACGATGGAAAACTATCCCTTGATGGAGCAAGTTATATCACTCCCGAAAAGCATTCCAAACTTACATCCGGTCACTTGCTTGAAGATGATATTGTAATCGCTGTTAGAGGTTCTTTGGGCGCACTAGGCTACGTAAATACTGATAATTCAGGGTGGAATATAAATTCACAATTAGCAATATTACGCACTGATAAAAGTGAATTATATGGAAAATTTCTGATTCAGTATTTGTTATCTTGGACAGGACAAAATGAATTATTAAAAAGACAAACGGGTTCAGCATTAAAACAACTTTCAATAGGAGCAATCAAAGATGTTGAAGTACCAATCACATCTGTTGCTGAACAGGAGAAGATTGGTGAATACTTTGCAGACCTCGATAATCTCATCACCCTTCATCAGCGTTTGTATTTTTGGTGTAAATTACGTTTAATTATAAGATTTTTATAAGGAAGGAACATACAAATGATATTTAATAAAGAATCAGACTTTGAAGATGCCTTAATTAAAATATTATGTAAATATGGTTGGGAAAATAAAGTTTTAAAACATCCAACTGAAGATGAGTTAATTCAAAATTGGGCTGATATTTTATATGAAAATAATAGAGATATAGATCGACTAAATGATTATCCATTGACCAGAACGGAAATGGATCAAATAATAGATCAAATTAAAACATTGAGAACCCCGTTAAAATTAAATGGATTTATAAATGGAAAAACTGTTTCTATAAAACGTGATAATCAAGATGATAAGATGCATTTTGGAAAAGAGATTAGTTTGAAAATATATGATCGAAATGAAATTGCTGCTGGATCTTCTAGATATCAGATTGCGCAACAGCCTATATACAAGGCAAAGAATTCATTAGCAAATGATCGTCGTGGAGATTTGACTTTACTGATTAATGGAATGCCTGTTATTCATATAGAATTGAAAAAGAGCGGAGTTTCAGTTAAACAGGCTCAAATTCAAATTGAAAAATATGCTCATGAAGGTGTTTTTACAGGTATATATTCACTAGTACAAATATTTGTAGCTATGAATCCTGATGAAACAACTTATTATGCTAATCCTGGACCAGATGGAAAATTTAATCCTTGTTATTATTTTCATTGGGCTGATTTTAATAATGAAAGAATTGATCAATGGGATAAAGTCGGTGCTTCTTTATTAAGTATTCCAATGGCCCATGAGATGATTGGCTTTTATACAGTAGCTGATGATTCTGATGGTATATTAAAAGTCATGCGCAGTTATCAATATTACGCAGCTAGTAAAATCTCTGATAAGGTCGCAAAAAACAAATGGCAAGACAAGAATCAATTGGGTGGCTATATCTGGCATACAACGGGTTCTGGTAAAACATTGACTAGCTTTAAGTCTGCTCAACTCATCGCATCATCAAAAGATGCAGATAAAGTTATTTTCTTAATGGATAGAATTGAGTTGGGAACGCAATCTTTAAAAGAATATCGTGCTTTTGCTGATAATGCTGATGATATACAAGATACTGAAGATACACATGTGTTAGTTTCAAAAATCAAAAGTGAGGATCCAGTCAATACTTTAATAGTTACATCTATTCAAAAAATGAGTAATATAGGAAAAGAAAATGATGGACTGAAGCAATCTGATTTGGATAAAATGACTTCAAAAAGAATTGTATTTATCATTGATGAATGTCATAGATCTACTTTTGGCGATATGTTAATAACAATTAAAGATACTTTCCCCAATGCATTATTTTTTGGATTCACAGGCACGCCAATTCAAGATGAAAATCAAAAGAAAATGAACACAACCTCTGATATATTTGGTGAAGAATTACATAGATATAGTATTGCTGATGGAATTCGAGATGGAAATGTTCTTGGATTTGATCCATATAAAGTAATGACATATAAGGATAATGAATTGCGCGAGGCAGTAGCTTTGGTGAAAGCTAAGGCAAATAATAGGAATGAAGCTTTATCAGATTCTGAAAAGAAAAAAATGTATTTAAAGTATATGGATAAATCTAAAATTTCAATGATAACTAAAATTGATGATTTTGGAAATAAAATACTGGGTATTGAAGATTATATTCCAAATGCTCAATATCAAACAGATGAGCATATGAATGCTGTTGTAGAAGATATCATTAATGGGTGGGACATTATTAGTCAAAATAGTAAATTTCATGCAATATTTGCTACAAGTAGTATTCCAGAAGCAATAGGATATTATAAATTATTTAAATCAAAAACATCAAAACTAAAAGTTATAGGCCTTTTTGATGAACATATCGACAATAAAGAAGGATATAAAGTTAAAGAAGAAGGAGTTCTTGAAATTATTAATGATTATAATAATCTTTATGGACAAGAATTTAATATTGCCTCATTTCCTAAAATGAAGAAAGATATTGCTTCACGTCTTGCGCATAAGAAGCCATATGAAAGAATTGAATTGGAACCAAAAAAACAGATAGATATTTTAATTGTAGTAAATCAAATGCTTACTGGATTTGATTCTAAATGGATTAATACTTTGTATATTGACAAAATGATTGAATATGAAAACATAATTCAAGCTTTCTCAAGAACAAATAGATTATTTGGCCCTGATAAACCATTTGGTGTAATTCGTTATTATAGACGTCCTCATACAATGGAGGAAAATATAAAAAAAGCTATTCAATTATATTCAGGAGATAAACCATACGGATTATTTGCTGAAAAATTAAATGACAATTTAAAAAATATGAATTCTATATTTGATCAAATAAGTAATTTATTTGAATCTGCAGGTGTACAGAATTTTGAAAAATTACCAAAGCAAAAAGAAGACAAGAGCAAATTTGCACAATTATTTAATCTTTTTAATAAATATCTTGAAGCTGCAAAAATTCAAAGAATGACCTGGGATAAAGAAAAATATGAATTTGATTTAGAAAATGGTGAAAAAGAAGTTATCACAAGAAAAATTGATGAAAAAACATATTTGATTCTAGTACAGAGATATAAAGAATTACAAGGTGGAGGTTCTGGAGGGTCAGATTCAATTCCGTTTGATGTAGAGACTTATATTACAGAAATTGATACAGGATTAATTGATTCTGATTATATGAATTCTAAATTTAATAAATACTTAAAGGCTCTTGCTCAACCAGATGTTTCTAAAGAAGAAGTAGCTAAAATTAAAGATGAGTTGCATAAAACTTTTGCTACATTATCAGTGGAAGAACAAAAATATGCAAACTTAATTTTACATGATATTGATTCAGGTGATTTTAAATTAAATGTAAATGAAAAATCATTTAGAGATTGCATTACAGAATATATTTCTAATGCAAAAAACGATCAAATACACAAGGTATCTATGGCTTTAGGATTAAATGAAACATTGCTTAGAGAAGCTGTAGCTTTGAAGTTGAATGAATCAAATTTAAATGAATTTGGAAGATTTGATAAGGTAGTTGAAACAGTTGATAAAACAAAAGCAAAGCTATTTTTTGAAAAAAAAGAAGGGATAAAATTGCTTCCGCCAAAAGTTAATATTAGAATCAATAAATATTTAAAAGAATTTATATTACAAGGTGGATTTGATGTTGAATAATTCATTGAGGGAGAGTTACATTTAGCAACTCTCTCTTTTTGCTTGGGAACAGCGTAAGTTGGGTGAACTCGTTGATAGAGTAGTTCGCAAGAATATAAACAACGAATCTACGCTACCATTAACAATCTCAGCACAATATGGTTTGGTTGACCAAATCACATATTTTAATAACCGTGTTGCAAGCCGAGATGTGAGCAACTATTACTTGGTGCTGAACGGCGAATTTGCCTACAACAAAAGCACCTCTGATGGCTATCCATTTGGTGCGGTCAAAAGACTTGATCTGTACGAAAAAGGCGTGCTTTCAACGCTTTACATCGTTTTTGCTCCCAAGAAAGAGCAACAGATTGATTCGGATTATCTGACCGTTTTCTTCGATACAGATAGGTGGCACAAAGGTGTTGCTGAGAGAGCTGCCGAGGGTGCGAGGAATCACGGGCTTCTCAATATTTCTGCCGAGAATTTCTTTGATATAGACCTTTCTGTACCTAAAGATATTGTAGAGCAAAAGCAAATCGGCGCGTTTATTTGTCAGCTCGACAACCTTATCACCCTTCATCAGCGTGAGTGGAAAGGAAAACGACTATGGATAATAATCAATTGTTTGTTGAATACTATAAAGAATGGGTAAGTATTTATAAAGAAGGCGCTATACGTCCAATTACATTGTCAAAATATAAAATGGCAATTTCTTGGTTAGAAAAATTGGTGCCTAATTTAAAATTATGCGATTTAGATAGAATTTCATATCAAAAATTAATTAATGATTATGCTAAATATCATGAAAGACAGACTACAATGGACTTTCATCATCAGATAAAAGGATCTATTTTAGATGCTGTTGATGAAGGCCTAATTTCTAAAGATCCGACTCGAAAAGCGATTATCAAAGGAAAAACGCCAAGTGAAAAAAAGCCGAAATATTTAAATCAATTTGAACTTCATAATTTGTTGACCTCCTTGAATTTAAAAGATTCAGTTAATTGGGATTGGTTTATTCTTTTGGTTGCAAAAACCGGCATGAGATTTTCGGAAGCTTTAGCATTGACTCCGGAAGATTTTGATTTTTCAAAGCAAGTAGTATCGATAAATAAAACATGGGATTACAAAGGACAAGGAGGATTTCTCCCAACAAAAAATAAATCATCTGTTAGAAAAGTTCAATTGGATTGGAAAACCGTTATGCAATTTTCACAATTAGTAAAAGATTTACCTAGCGATGAACCTATTTTTGTTAAAAGCAACGACAAAATATATAATTCAACCGTTAATGGAGTTTTATTTAGACTTTGTAAAAAAGCTGATATTCCCACAATATCTATACATGGATTAAGGCATACACATGCTTCACTTTTATTATATGCTGGTGTTTCAATAGCTAGTGTTGCAAGAAGATTAGGTCATGCAAGTATGACTACTACTCAAAAAACGTATTTACATATTATCCAAGAATTAGAAAATCAAGATGTAGATATAGTTATGCGTTCTCTAGCAAATTTAAGTTGATAATTAATATTTAGAACTCACGCTGATGAAGAGTGATAAGGTTGTCGAGATTTCTAAAATAATCGCCAATCTTCTTTTGTTCTTCAAAGGTAGGACAATCCACAGGAATTTGGCAACACGTATCTTTATTTAATTTTGGCATTGCCATACCTGTGTTGTAATTGCTGTAATCCTTTCTTTCCATAGACATGCAGATAAAATTATTGTCCATTTTGTTACGAGCTTTTAAAACATGGGCATGGTTATTAACCCAGTATTTTCCAGTAGCAAGAAAACATACAGGATAATTTCTATCTGTAATATTAGCTCCGTCTTCACTCAAAAGAATTAATTCTTCATCAAATATGTAATCTGCAACATGGTCAACTATTCCTGACGCACCGTAATATGGATACGGTCCTGGTTCCCTGTCGGTTTCTTTTAAAGGCTTTCTCAACATATCTAAGAAATCAATAACATCCCCCAACTTACGCTGTTCCCAAGCTATAGATTTATTAATAATCAAATTGTGCATATTTTATTGATTACAGTTAATAAGGATGAGAATTCAATTTTTTTAACAAAAAATAAAAGTGGGGCAAAAACAGGGTAAAGTACAGATAGATATAGAAGTAAATATGTTTCCAATGATGAAAGCGTCTATGGGAAAAATACATTCTATATTTATTTGAAGAGTTTAAAGGAGGAAATAATATGATAATAACTAACAACTCTCATCTAATGAACTGTCAGACTGTTGAAATGTTTACACGCGCCTATCAAAGCGTATGTGAAGGGAGATCAGTTGACAAAACGGTTTTAAAACCTTTGCTTGACCTTACAAAAGATGTTTATGGTAAAGGCTTCTCAAAAAATATGGAGTCTGCAGATGATAGATATCATGCTGGATTCTATCTGAAAGATTTACCAGAATCTTTGCCAAATGGTGATTGTCGTAATAAAGCAAAATGTTTGTATGAATTATTTATCTATAATCATTATTCAATTGATCCTAGTAAAGTGGTTAGTTTTGTTGATGATTATTTTGATGAGCTGAAATACAATGTGTATATCTATTTGTTAATCATTAATTTAATCAGCAATACTACAGAATGGCAACTTCCAGACTACATGATCTATCAATTTAATCAATTATTCAATCAAATAGAGGGTTTGTAATGGATTTCAAAACTTTGAAGCAAATGCTGTCACCGGTTGGTTTGCTAATTGGTGGCATCATTGCCACATTTTGTCTTTTTGTGTTCGAACAAATAGAAAAGATGGGTATATTGTATTTGAGTGGTCATCAAAAAGTTATTCTATTTTTTGGTATAACTTTATTGATATGGTTTATGTTGATTTTAAAAAATTTTTACGATTATAAGATTAATGGGCGAACAGATTTCGGCAAAAATGATAATTCAATATCAATGGATAAGCGTAAGGCAATGTATCCTAATGTACCATCTCGTTATTTATCAAAAAAGCCAAATGATTTTACTTTAGGTAAGTATCACCATAAGTACTTTCGACTGCCCATTGACTTAAATGATATCACTCATTGCTTGGTTATTGGTGCACCTGGTAGTTTTAAAAGCTCTACATTATTGAATTCATTAATCTGGAACTTCAATTTTGCTAAAGAAAAAGATAAGTTCACTGTATTTGCAATGGATGTCAAACCAGAGTTGGCAAGAAAAAGTGTGGATATTCGTAGTAATCAATGTCATGTATTCAATCCATCCTTAAAAGAGGGGTGGGGATGGGATGTGTGGTATGGATTAGATTCTACTACTTCAACAGACGATGAAATTATTGAACGGGCAGATATGCTGGCTCGTGCAATTATCGTGAATCCAAACAATGGTCAAAATGAATTTTTTTACATCAGTGCGCAGAATCTTTTAACTTGTTTTCTGAGCTGGGGATTTGTGACAGGACTAGGTTTTACAGAGACGATAATTCAGGTGATTTCAGTTCCATTGAAAGATTTGATTTCAACAGTTTGCTTTGATTCAAATATGGATGGACATGATGCGATAAAGGATCCTCTTAGAGGTTATGATGGCAAGACATCAGACGGAATGCAGGATGTTGAATTAACTCTTCGTCAAGAGCTTAGGATATTTCAAACGCGCTCTGTGCGTTATCAAATGGATGAGAATCCAAAAAAGGCAAGTCCTGCTGATTTGGTGAATGGAATCTCCGTATTTCTGGCAATTCCTGATAGTTTGTTAAAACAGTATTCGGCTATTTTTCGGTTGATTACACAACAGGTGCTTAATTTTCTTTCTTCCATTCCTGAAGAAGAACGAGCTGATCATGACTCACCCTTGATTTGGATGTTGATTGATGAGTTTGGAAGTATCGGTAAGATACCAGATATATTAGATGCTTTGGCACGTCTTAGAAGTCGAAAGGTATCAATATGGTTGGCTGTGCAAGGCTTATCGCAATTAGATATCAGCTACGGTCATGATGGATCGCGTGCAATCGTTGACAATACTGAGACTACATTGGTGTTTAGTTGTAAGGATAAAAGTACTGTTGATATTATCTCAAGTTGGTGTGGTCAGTTTGTTGAAACTAAAGTATCAAAAAACAAGAAACCAGGACGTATTTTAGGCGGGAGTCAATCACTGTCAGAGTCGGGAGAGTATCGAAATGTGATGGATGCTGTAGACATCATGAGCTTGCGAAAAAATAAAGAATTGCTAGTTTTTGATTCTGGTAACAGATTCCTGATACAAAAATGCCCATATTGGGCAATACCATTACTAAAAAAGAAAAGTGATGACATAAAAAATAAAAATAGACCGGATTAGCGGTAGATTAAAGCTAGATGAATTTCTAGCTTTTTTCTTTATATAAATCCAAATTGGGAGAAAAAGTTCAATTTATGTGATGTAGGAACTATGTGTGCTGCAAAGAAAAAAGAGTCAATAAAAGTGGATGAAAAGGAGAAGAATGATGAAAAAAAAGAGATTGTTCGTAGAGGGCATTGGTAAGGGCTTGGTAGGCATGAATTTAAAAGAAGCAAATGAAACTAAAGTGAAAATGGATAAACCACAACAAATTCAAAAAAACGAACAAATATTTTTAAAACCCAAAAAAACAAGTGAAGAACGAAAAAAAGAAGTTGATGAGTTTGGAAAAATGCTGCAATCTGGTATCAAAGAGTATATCAAATCTGATCGGTACAAAGAACTTTTAGATAATATGGCCAAGTTCCATGAATACAGCGTTAACAATTCCATTGGCATAATGATACAGAAGCCAGATGCAACGCTTGTTGCACCTTATACAAAATGGCAGAGGTTAAATCGACAGGTCAAAAAAGGTGAAAAAGGTATTGTGATACTTTGTCCAGTGAAATACAAAAAGATGATAGAAAAAACAAAATTAGATGAAACTGGAAAACCTGTTTTGGACAAAAATGGTTTTGAAATCAAAAATAAAACATATCAAGATTGCATTGCTTTCAAAATTGGATTCGTGTTTGACAAAAGCCAGACCGTGCAAATTGAGGGAAAAAAAGAGTTGGTTTTGGAGCCTGTGAATGAGTTAAAAGAAAGTGTTGGTCAATCTTATGGTGAGCTGCTGCACGCAATACAAGAAATATCACCTGTTCCAGTTTCGTTTGAAAAGATTCAGTCGGGAGTAAAAGGGTATTACGATGATAAAAATATCAAAATCGTTGTTAATGAAGGAATGAGTGAGCTTCAGACTTTAAAAACTTTGATTCATGAAGAAGCACACGCTCGTATTCATGGTTCTCATTGGAAATCAGATTATAAAAAGATATCGTTTGATGTTCGTGAATGTGTTGAATTTCCAAGTCTTGGAGAAGTATATGAAGATGTTTCATTAGAAGAAGCTGTTGAGAAGTTGGGTAAAATTTCCTGCTCTTCTATGATTCCAGGAATAGTTTTTAAACTTCACGATGGTTCAGACTATGCTGAAATGGATTGTCCATTGGTAATTGGTGATGAACTTCAAATCGATTCATTGAACTTGATTGAGCATTTTCGTGAGTCTTTTGAGGTTCAAAAAGCAGTTGTGCAACTTACACCAAAATACGGAAATGTGGAATATTTACGTTCTACGAAAGAGATACAAGCTGAGTCAATTGCTTATATGGTTTCTAAACACTTTGGTCTGGACACATCAGATTATTCATTTGGCTATGTTAGTACATGGTTAAAAGATAACAAGCAATTGATGGACAATTTGGATGTAATCAAAGCTACGAGCAATCAGATGATTAATGATATTGAATTAAGTTTGAATAAACATATTTTATTTGAAAATAAAATTGAGAGCAAAGAAGATATGGCAGAAAAGATTGATGGATTTATAAAGACATTTGATCCGTTTAATTATGCTGATAACGAGCAATTCATTGGATTCAATTATGAGTTTATTTTGCGTGATATCAATAACAATGATATTGGTTCGATTAAAGACTTTTTAAATCAAATCATTGATGAGGATATGGAAGAAGAAATGAGTAAAGAAGCAGAAAAATTGATTCAATGTTTAGATGCGTTTGTGGAGGTCATTTTAAAGTCTGAATTACAGGATGGAATCAAAATTAATCATGGTATGCACTAGCATGCCATGAGTTGATAATTTGCTTCTTCATTGTGAAGAAGTTCTCACGAACAGTGGTCGTCGAAGACCGCTCCGCGAGAGCACTCGGCAGAGGTCCGAAAGTAGATAACAACGTTATCTACGAGGACATAGATAATAAAAATGTAATAAATATACATGCCAATTGAAAGGTGGTGGAATCATGAAAGTTGGAATACCTGTAATGAAGTGTAGTCTCAATCCTTCAAATACAGTTAACAAAAAAACGGGGAAGAAAAGTCAAACCTGTCCAGTTGATTTGGCCTGGCAGGAGATGAATGATGAGCGTATTGGTCGTGATGAGGATATTGATCATGATATGACACATCTAAATGTGTGGATGGATGGAAAGTCCAGTGATGACGTTGTGCAAATGGTTCAAAATAAAATTGATGAAATTAATAGGGTAAAACATGAGAATGGAAAAAGATCTTTAAGAAAAGATGCAGTATCCGTTATTGAAGTGATTGAAAAACCAAATATTGAATACATGAGTGAATTAGCATATGAAGAAAAAGTTAAATTTTTAAATGACTCACACAAGGTGTTCAAGCAATTAATTAATGAATGGAATAACAATTGGATAATATTAGAATCTGTTCAACATCATGACGAATTTGGTGGCTTATCAGCGCATAACCATAACCTGATCATGCTGACAACAGAGGATGAAAAAGGGTTACCTACAATGAATGCCTTCAAAGAAGTAAACCTTAAATTTTATTCATTCATGAATAAGAATTACCCTAAAATGATGCGAGAACGTGGCTATGAGGTTGAAGATGTTCGTACATACGATATGTTGACGGATGAAGAAAGAATGGAACGTAAACTAAATCCACAACAGCACGGTGTTGATTCCTATACGTATAAGAAAAGAAAGAAGGAAGAAATGGAACAAGAACTGGAAAAATTAAAAATAAGAAGTGAACAAATGAGTTCTCAACTTGAAAATACGATTTTAGAAATTACAAAAGCACCTGATTTAGTATCTTATAAAGACATTCAAGACGAGAATCAAACCTTAAAAAAAGAACTTTCCACAAAAGATAAAATCATTCAAAAATTAAATGTTGAAAAAAAGGAATTGAAACAAAGTTTAGAAAAATGGAAAAGGCAGTGTATGCATATTGCGAACAAGATTGGTAATAAGATGTTGAATGCCATTGGTTTAGATACGAATGTAGTTGGAATAAAAAAGGAATTACCTTCAAAAGAAGTGATTCAAGTAATTGATGATACTTCACATACAATCCAATATAATGCGAATGATTTGCGTGTAATTCCAGATTCTCAAAATAAAGGAAAATTTTGTGTTATTCTAAAAAAAGACAATGGATTCGATGTTGTTGATAACAATTTTGATAATAGGCAATTGGCTGAATATCGAATTAAAGAGATAATTGATTTAAAAATCGAAATAAATCCAATCAAAGTAAAAATGAATATGGATAGTTAATTTGGTGGCAATGATGCCATCTTTTTTTTCTCTTAGATTATTTTTCTTGCTTAAAGAGGAAAAATTTCTTCTTTTTAAATCCTTAGAAAGATTCAAAAACAAGTAAAAAACAGGGAGAAATACTAATGTCATTAAGTTAAGAGATGGCATCGGACTTATTCCTCATCTTCTTCAAAAAAGAAAATATCCTCCACTGTATGTTCAAACACTTTTGCTATATCCATTGCCAACTTCAATGATGGATTATATTTCCCATTTTCCAAATTTCCAATTGTCTCCCTGCGGACCCCCACCAACTTTGCTAGTTCTGCTTGTTGCATATTTCTTTCCTTGCGAAGTTCATGCAACTTTGTTCTGAGTATAGGCATATCAATCACTCGTCCTTTCTTCAATCCAGAACAAGGCTCCTATAAGCAACTGAACCACTCCTAGTACAAATGGATACAGCTTACTAATATCAACCTCAAGGTATCCTACAAATGTTGATATTATACCAAATATTAAGAATGCAGAAATCGTAAAATCTAAGGTCTTTGCTTTCGCTTTGTTGAAATGCAAATCGGACATTTCATCTTCTGGATCTGCTTTAGCAACCATCGTTACGACTATACATATTAGGCCTATCAGAAGCAATAGAACACGCACTATTTTAAGAGGTACGCTATTTTTCGGAATCAGATTAAGAAAAGCATATAGCAGCCATGCCACTCCATCAATTGTATATCTGATATTGTATTTTTTCGACAAGCTCATTGGTTCTTTTTCATTCATAATCGTCATCTCCTGTATGCAATATATTTCGCTCTTATGTTATAAATATATCACTTTAATTATAACTCGTCAACAAAATGTGCGAAATACACCACTCGTGTTTGAATAAAAAAACGCAAATGTGCAATGTCATTAAGTTAAGAAATGACATCTTTACGAGGAACACAAAAAAATGTGCTCCTTTTTTTATATAGAAAATTTGAATTTTTTTGTTGACATGCACAGTGAAATGTGCGGCGTATTATCATTCCTGATAATAGGCCAATTGTTTATAGGTTTATGTTTTTGGAGGTGCTTAT
>JABLTS010048016.1_pt1 | contig 12603 bp, 16 predicted proteins | sample 7160081 | NCBI WGS metagenome assembly JABLTS01 (sample SAMN14651231, study PRJNA627086) | human gut metagenome | isolation source: feces | host: Homo sapiens | reverse complement strand
GCTCACAGAGAAGGATATCCAGAAGTTGGATTGTATTATGAAAAAGCAGCTTGGGAAGAAGCAGAACATGCTGCAAAATTTGCTGAATTATTAGGCGAAGTTGTTACAGATTCAACTAAGAAAAACCTTGAAATGCGTGTAGAAGCTGAAAATGGTGCGACTGCAGGTAAAGTTGATTTAGCTACTCGTGCTAAAAAGGCAAACTTAGATGCAATTCATGATACAGTACACGAAATGGCTCGTGATGAAGCTCGTCATGGTAAGGCATTTGCTGGATTATTAAAACGTTATTTTGGTGAATAATAAAACCACATAAAAAAGCATAAACTGGCTGGGGCTTAAATGCCCTGGTCTTTTTTATTGCCCGAAGTGATCACATACAAGTTGTCATTTACTTTGTCACTTTGCAAAATTGCCGTCGATTGTTTCCTTTATATTGTCACTAACAAAGTTTGTCACTTTTGATTATAGCACCAGAGGGGCGTACACGTATAGGGCTAGTAAGTGATGTGTAAAAAATAATCTTGTACTCGTTGGGTGCATGAGTTGGCGATTAATAGCCGACTGAAAATGTAGAGTTGGCGATTAATAGCTGACTGTTGGCGATTAATATCCAACCACACATATATAATTATATAATAATAGGTGGCTGGTGTGTTTAACGTGGCGTTTGCGCGACGAAGCATAAAATGAATAGACTACTCCGCTATTCGAATATTGGATTCATCGATAGGGTCCGTCGTGTTTATTTGACTCCGCTTCCGTATCTCATATATCAAGGAGACTAATTTACCGCCCAGCGTTTTTTGATTCGCTTAAATCGATTGCTATTCCGCTTTGACAATCAATCGAACAACGTTTGCTGTTTATGTCGCTAACGCGACTCATAAGGGTAAAAAAGGCAGGGGCTTGTTGCGGTGTGCACTTGTTGGTAAAAAGACGCGGATTTTGCTGCTTTTGTCTATTTAAGCCCGGATTTTGCAAATTTCTTGCAAAAAACCCGTTTAAAAAGCAATTTTTGCTATTTATAACAGATTTTCGATGAAAAAGCCTCATTACGCCGCGGTGCGGCGCTTTCATGAAGGAGAAAAAAGCTTTTTTCTTTCCTATGTATAATGCAGGACAAGCCTGCCTCTGTTTTCATCTAATGAAGCATTAACAGCTTAAGCATAAAAAAGCCCCGGCATAACGCCAGGGTCTTCTTATTTAAGCGTATCAATGATTTTTAGCACTGCTGTTAACTGTTCGTCTGTAACTTCACCAGCAACCACTTTTTCAACTAATTCTTTAAGGATAGGGCTTTTTGCAACTTCTCTACCAATAGCGAATATCGTTTGATCCTCTTCTGTTCCTATAAGTTCGTATTGAGTAACGCCAAGCACATCGGCCATTTTTAAAAGAGTAGCCGTACCCATAACGTGACGGCCGTTTACGTAGGCCCCGATTTGCTGTTTTGTCGTTCCTATTGCTTCCGCCAGTTCTACTTGTGTATACGGTACTCCATTTTTTCTGGTTGCTTTATTATTAGCAAGAATGCGGCGGATGTTATCGCCAACAAGATTTTTAGTCATGCCTATGTACCTCCTTTATATACATATTATACACTCAAAGAGTGTAAAAGTAAATAGATAATACATCATTCTAAAAAAATAATTAAAAAAATGATAGAAATATCTTTACATTTTGGACAGCTTGGATTATAATATAGTTACAAGGTAAGGGAAGTGAGTTACTTACCTTAACAATTGAATAAGAGAATACGTAAAAAGCAAAATTATTAAAAAATCGGAACAAAGCAAAGCAATTTAAAGAATACGGAACAATGTAGCGTGCGTTTAGGGTAGACGTTGGCACCGCAAAAAGCGGTGTAGGTCCAGCGTCGTAAAAGTTAATTTAAAACATAAGCGTGGCACGAATAATCGAAACAGCAAGGCAAAGATCCTTGTATGACTGATTATCGTGTCGCGCTTTTTTGTATTCTCTCAGCCAAAAGGAGGACAAGGAATATGGCACAAGAATTATTAAAAAGTTTTGAGGAACTTGACAGGATCGAGGGTCAATATTTATCGCAGATCTTCGCAGACGATGAAGAAATCGGAAATATTCAAGCGCTGGCAGCTGAAAGAAGCGCTGAGATGTTTGAGAATTGCAAAACCAAAGAAGAATTTGAAGCACTTGTAGGGGAGGCGTAAGAACATGAAAAAAAGAATGATCTATTACACATCAACTGAAAAGAATTGCGCCGTGATGGCGATTGAAAGTGGCGTGATGCTTAGTAACACTTATAACATCGTGATATTTGCAACGCAACGTGAAGCGGAAGCATATGCGGCTAAGCGTGACGGAAACAAAGAGTCGCACAGAAAACTCTGGTAGGCTGTAACACAGCCCCGGAAAAATTCTGACATATATAAAATAGGACAAGAAAAAAAGGAGAAAGAATATGGAAAACAATAAAAAAAGTGTATTTGAAACGCTAAGCGCAATTAACGTTAGTGGAAAGACCGAAAAAAAGAATGGATTAACTTATCTGTCATGGGCATATGCGTGGGCGGAGGTCAAAAAACTCTACTCTAGCGCGCAGTACAAGGTATACGAACGAGATACACAATATGGTCCTGTAAATTACTTTACTGATGGGATGACTTGCTACGTCAAAGTTGGTGTTACGATTGAGGGCTTAGAATACATCGAGATGCTTCCAGTTATGGATTATCGAAATAAATCTATAGCACTTGATAAGGTAACATCTTGCGACGTAAATAAAACAATTCAACGTGCAATTACTAAAGCCATTGCCCGCCATGGGTTGGGATTATACGTGTATGCTGGAGAAGATTATCCAGATACTGCACCAACACAGTCGGTACAAACTTTAGTGAAAGCAGCGCCAGAGGCGCCGGTAAAAGATACTAGACCAGCAACTAAAGAGATGCTGGGTTTTATCAGAAAAGCAATCGCGGAACGTAGCATTACAGCCGAATTTATTTGCAAATCTTATAAGGTTGCTAAACTAGATGACTTGCGCGTATATCAAGCTATCCACATCAAAGATAACTTGAGTAAGTTGGAAAGGATGTACCTGGCCGACATTGTAGAACAGTCTAAACAAGCGCAAGCGGAAGCTAGGACAGAGTTGACATTTGGAGATGCTATTGCCCCACCTCAACCGCAGCAAGAAAAAACAGAAGGGGAAGAGATCGATTTACAAAGCCTTGGCTTAACGGAAGCGGATTTAAACATTCTTGCTGAGGCTGGCAACGTCTTCAACTAATAGGAGGTAACAAATTATGACGGAGAGAACAAAACAAGAAATCGGAAAGGCTAGCAAGGCACGTGGCAAGCGTGCCGAACTAGACTTAGTGCACAAGTTACATGAATTTGGTTTTACAGAAGCTAGAAGAACAGCACAGTACTGCGGTAAGGCAGGAACGTCAGATGTCGTCGGGTTGCCCGGAGTACACTGTGAATGCAAGGCTGTGCAGAGGCTGAATATTTGGGAAGCGCTTACGCAAAGTGAAAGAGACAGCGTAGCAGATGGAAACGGTGATATTCCTGCCGTTTTCTTCAAGCGCAATAGAACTGGTTGGTACGTTGCAATGCCACTGACTGACTTCGTCAAACTATATAAAGGAGAGGTTACAAATGAGTAAGCAATTAAAATTAACAACACTTGGTGCACATGCCGGAACAGCAAGATTTCATACATATAACGTAGGACTTGCGATTGATCTAAATGATACAATAGCTGCTATCGTTTTTCACCATATTCATATGAATATTGAAAGACTAGTAGAAAACAGCCATGTGGACGACGATGGCATTGCTTGGCTAACTGTTAGCAAGACTGGCATTATGAGGTTTTTGCCAGAATTTACAGAATCGCAAATTAAGACTGCGATTAATAAACTAACCGAAAATGGGTTGCTTGCTAAAAAGGTATCGAACAGAAAAAACTCTTACACTTTGACAGATGTCGGCTGGTCATATTATCCACTGCTTGCAGAAGAAGGAAAAGTAAAAGCACCTAAGGCGGAAGTGAAGACTGATGCGGTAGAAGCTGATAAAGCCGCAGTTAAAACAAGAAGCGATGATGTAATTATCGTGAACGATAACGTTAAAGAGATCATCGATTATGTCAATGAAAAAGCTGGTAAATGTTTCAATTATGCAAGTTCATATGTTAAAAATATTAACGCCTTGTTTGCAGCAGGATATTCAAAAGAAGACATGATTGCTGTAGTGGACCAGAGATTTGAAGATTTATTCGGTACAAAAGAATTCAATGCACAGATGAATCCCTCTAAGCTGTTTTTCATCAAGACTTTTCCAAATTATCTGAAAGATGCAAAAGGTAGTGACATTACAATGACACCTGGACAATTAGAAAGAGATGCTGAGGAAAAGGAGGCATACCATTTAAGAGAGGCAGAAAAATGCAAGTGTCAGAGGCTTATTCTAGAAACAGAGTCAGATAATTTACCATTCGATTTTACAGAAGCAACACCAGAAGAGATGATTAAAAGCAACGCTAAGAGAGAACGCTATCATCTTAATGAAGCAAATAAATTTGCTAACATGAGAAAATTCATCCAATCAGTCAAGTAATAATATTGTATAGAAAATGGACGGGATATAACCCGGAACAAAGTAGAACGTCTACCAGGCGTTAAATATTAACTATTAGTATATTAGAAACAAGAATTAAAAATCGCAACAAAGAAAGCATCACTCAATGAGTGTTTAAGATATATTTCGTCCTTCATTATAAGGAGGACAACACAAAATGATTAGAGATAAAAAAAGTCAGATGCAATTCATTTCATACGATTCTCTATCAATCACTAGAGAATACACAAGTGATGAAACAGGGCACGGTTTATATCACCCGGCAGACATTGACGGCATTTTACAGTTTAGTGCTAAAACCAACCCAATGAGTGCCAAATATAACCAAGCTGTTCTAATTTATGAGTTTAAAAGAAGAAACGCCATCATGCCGACAGGCCAACGGATTCTTCTTGAGTCACTGGCCAATGCAATTCAGCAATCAGGCGGATATTCGTTGGTGGCAATTGTCAGACATAGCGTAGACAACCCAGAAATCAATGTGGATGGTGGCAGGGGAATCGTGACAGAATATTTCTACGATGGGGCCTGGAGAAAGTGTCACCCTATGACCGCCATTGCATTCACCGAACTGTTTTTAATCGGTGCAGGCATTAAAGAAGGAGGCAAAGCATAATGGACATGACTATTGAGAAATTGGAGGCATATAAGGGCCTCACTAGCGAAATGAAGGCCTTATCACAGCAGATTACCTCGCTATATGACACCTACAGAAGCCCACAGTTCATGAACAACGGCAGTCACTCAATGAGTGTAGGTAGCCCAGTAGAAACCGCCGTAAACAAGGTACTGGAATTAAAAACGGTTTACGAACAGAAGTATGAGGAAGCAGCTAATCTTCTATATAACATTGAGACTTGGCTTTCACAAATTGAGGACCCAGAGATAAGAAGTATTGCCCGCTTCCATTATGTGTTAGGGTATTCGTGGCAGAGGACAAATACAGCAGTTTGTGGATACCCATCATATTATACTGCGCGTAAGCGTCTCATGCGGTATCTGGGGAAAGAGGCTTAAGGGACGACGATATATGAATTGTGTTGAATCGTGTAGACGGTTCAGCACTTTTTATTTGCCACGGCATTGTATACGAAATTATGATAAAATGGTATAATTTTACAGTAAAAAGGCGGAATGGAATATGAAAACAAAACAAATATTAATAGTAGGGGCATTAGCCCTTAGTATGGTGTTATCTGGTGGCATGTTGACTGGATGTTCTAATTCTTCAAACACAAAAGATACAAAGACATCCGAAGTTGCTAAGAAAAAGGAAGTAAAGACACTTGGTAAGAAAACAAAGGATTCTAAATCCTTGAAGTTCACAAACAGTACTGGAAAGAAAATCACAGTATTTGAAACGAAATCAAGTTCAGAAGAAAGCTTCAGTGATAACTTATTGGAAAATGGGGATGCTGTAAAAAACAAAGAAGAACGTACATTATACTATGATGTAAAAGAAAACGATAAGTTAGATGTAAAGATTGGTTTACAAGATCAGGATAAAACATTCGTTTTCAAAGATGTAGATCCAGCAGATGTTAAAAAGGTGGACGTTTCTTTAAAAGAAGATAAAGTCAATCTGGATGTAACAAAAAAAGATGGCAGTACCGTCACTTTGACACCATCTGAAGATTCTGCAAAGACAGAGGATGAGAAGAAAGAGGATCAGGAAGTAAAACAGGAAGAAAAGAAAGAAGAAACAGCAAAAGCCGATTCTTCAAACAAATCGAATACTTCTGAATCAAAGAAAAATAACACAGCTTCAACTTCGAACTCAAGTTCAAACAAGAACAATTCAAGTTCTAACAGTTCCAAACCTTCTTCTAAACCTTCAAACAGCAGTAACTCTAGTTCATCTAAACCATCGAATAACAGTGGTTCAAACTCAAGTAATTCAAAACCAGCCGAACATACACATAACTGGGTTGCACAGTATAAGACAGTTAACGTGCCTGAAAAAGGACATAACGAGCAGGTCTTGGTTCAGGCTGCCTATGATGAACAGGTTCCAATTACAGAGATGCAGGAGTTCTCAATCTGCAATGATTGTGGGGCGGATATTACTGGAAATGCTTGGGCACATGTGAAAGATCATATGATTAATGACACTGGAAATGGTGGTTATCACTCTGAATGGCGTGAAACAGTTGTGGGATACAAGACTGTTCATCACGATGCGGTGTACGAAACAAGATACGTTGTGGATTCACCTGCAACCACAAAACAGGAATTGACAGGCTACAAGTGCAGTAGCTGTGGAAAAACGAAAGCTAACTAAAATTATGATAAAAAGGCAGAATATAGGAACTCAGATTGAGTACCTTTTCTGTTTTTCACACGCAATAAAACGGGGAGTACCCATACTATTGCACCAAAAGAAAGTAGTTATAAGAAAGGGTGGCGAAATATGAACAATAAAATTTACGATGTACTAAAATGGGGTGCTATTATCGTTCAACAGTCCACTCAGCACTTCAAACAATGAAAACATTATGCAAGGAATATTATAATTCTGAAATCGTACCGACATTATTTGAATATGAATTTATAAAATAACCACTACTACCCCGGCTTATATAGTCGGGGTTATTTTTTTAAACTCGTCCAAACAGTCAATATTATACGTAGTATAATGATAATGTGAAAAAAGACAAGGAACAGAATCCATGTCTTTTTTTATTTATAGGGCGGCTAAATTCCATTTTCCTCCTTTCCCTACACGGTGTAGGTTTTTTATTTTTTTGGCCGTCCTATTTTTAATAAACCGAGGATACAACTACAACGAGGTGCAGGCGGCCGTTAATTCCTTGAATAAGAAAAGCGTGACAACTATCGCTAAAGAAGTCATCGCTGGTAAGTGGGGCAATGGTTCCGACCGTAAGAAAAAGCTTGAATCAGCGGGATATAACTACAACGAAGTACAAAAAGAAGTAAATAGACTGCTTTAAAATAAGAAGCCCGGGGATAAATTCCCTGGGCTTCTTTTTGCGTAAATTATAGATGCACTAATTCCAAAAGTGCGCGGGTACGTATTGAGTATTTATCGCGCGCATTAAGTGTTCAACTTTTTCATAGAGTACACGTGCGCGATACAGTACAACACAGGACGCGAAATCCGCCCGATATAACGACTTTACTTATTACCCTATAACTTGTTAAGACGGTCGCGTAAAACATCAATGCCGGGCTTGCTGAGGGCCACGTAGTACTTGTGAGTGACTTGTGAACTAGCGTGCCCCATTTGCGAACAGAGAAGATATTCAGGCGTATTCATTGCGGCCATCATTGTTCCATAGGTATGTCGTAGCCAGTGATATTTAAACTCTAAGCCCTCTCCCGCTAATTTCTTGCTGTGGTATTTCATAGAATTGTTAGTCTGTATTTTTCCGTTAAGCTGGCAGTTGACGAGGGAAAGAGAAGAAAGTTGTTTTCCGTCTATGTCTATGATCATTGTTTTATTCTGTTCTCGTTCTGCTTCATTTTCGAGGCTGTCTATCTTCTGTCTTAATTCTCTAAGATATAGAACTAACACATCGGGAATAAAAATGGACCTGACGCCGTTTCTCGTTTTCACAGGAACTAATTTAATCAGTCCTTCCTGGTACTGCATTTGGCGATCAATTCTAATTGACCCATCGTCTAAGTTTACATGGTCCCATTTAAGCCCATAGCATTCATTGATACGTAGGCCGCAGTATCTCCCCAACATGTAGGCTGTTTCTGCGTTTGTACCTTTGAAGTACTCATCAAGTGTGTTTAATTGGCTTTCATTAAAGAAGCGAATGTCGTCATCTTCATCAACTTTCTTATTTGGCATATGAATCTTTGATGATTGCGATTTTGTCATGTGTGCGTGAAGATCAGCGCTTATATATCCTCTGGTGAAGGCCTGCCCATATAATAGGTAGAAAAACTTAATGAAGCTTTCAACGTATCCGTAAGAATACCCTTCCTTATAATATAGGTCTGATAGAAAATCATCAATCTCTGCTGCCGTTACCTTTGAAATGATACGGCGGCCGAATTTTTCCTTGATGTGGTTCTCCCAGAGAGAGTCCTGTTTTAATAAAGTAGTATAGGCCTTTCCAGTGGTTCCATTTTTCCTGTAGTCGGTGTATACTTTAGATACAGTCACTTTTGGAAATGATACAGGCTTGTCAATTACTCCGGCTTTGGTTTTCTCAATATCAATCGCGCGGGCGTTGGCGGCCTGTATTCTTGTTTTGAATGGGTTGCCGTTTTCATCTTTGACTTTTTTTCTTGTCTTTTGGTGACCACCAACTGTTACAACGAAGCGATAACCAAAATTTCCGTCATCCGTTTGAAAAACCCCAGGATAAGATTTTTTAGATCGTGGCATATTGTTTCCTCCTTTATGTTCCTTTTTCCGTGTTTTTTGGTGACTTTCTTTGTCACTTTGCAATTTTAGGGACACAATCGATGACAACATTGTCACTAAAAATATTGTCACTTTTTATAGAAAAACGCCGAATTCATGGGCTTTTTTCGAAGAATAACTTAGATGCGATTCATGACACAGTTCATGAGATGGCTAAAGATGAAGCTCGTCATGGTAAGGCATTTGCTGGATTATTAAAACGTTATTTTGGTGAATAATGCATTTAGAAGCTTCTGAATCAATCGGAAGCTTTTTTTCTTGTTTTCGTGTATAATAAGTTGTGTTTAACGAATATATAGAAAGAAGGATCAAGATGATTGGTAAGAATAGTCCATGTTGGTGTGGTTCTGGAAAAAAATATAAACATTGTCATGAAGAATGGGACAATACAATTAATGTATTAAAACTACAAGGAAAAATTGTTCCTAGTCATAATTTAATCAAGTCGGAAGAAGATATTAAATGGATCAAGAAAGCGGCTAAAATCAATAATGCAGTTCTTGATTTAGTTGGAGAAAAAATCTGTGCAGGTATGACGACAGAAGATATTGATAAATTAGTATATGATTATACAACAAGTCATGGTGGAATTCCTGCATGTCTAGGTTATGAAGGATTCCCTAAGAGTGTTTGCACATCTATTAATAATGAAATTTGTCATGGTATTCCAAGTGAAAAAGTCGTATTAAAAGATGGCGATATTATAAATGTAGACTGTACTACCATTGTACATAAACACTTTGCGGATGCATCTAGAATGTTCTGTATTGGTCATGTAAGTGAAGAGGCAAAACGATTAGTTGAAGTGACTAAAGAATGCTTAGAAATTGGTAAAGAAGCCGTACGTCCTTGGGGATACATTGGAGATATTGGTGCTGCTATTCAAGAACATGCACATAAAAATGGCTACAGTGTTGTTGTTGATTTTTGTGGACACGGTGTTGGTAATGCTTTCCATGAAGATCCATATGTACATCACGTAGGAATTCGTAATACAGGTATGGTTATTGCACCAGGTATGGTCTTCACCATTGAGCCTATGATCAATCAAGGAACGCGTGATTTATATATTGATAAAGATAATGGTTGGACATCTTATACAAAAGATGGAAAGTTATCGGCGCAATGGGAAAACACAATTCTAGTTACAGAAAAAGGAATTGAAGTATTAGCTTGGTAAGAAGTCAATAAAATGACTTCTTTTTTGATGGGGTTAAAAGAAGGGAATATGCAAAAGAGTATGATTGAGGGAAATACTTTAAAACTCATTTTGAATTTTAGTATTCCATTATTATTAGGAAATTTATTTCAACAATTTTACAACGTTGTCGATGCGGCTATTGTTGGGCAAACACTAGGTTCGAAAGCATTGGCAGCTGTAGGTGCAAGTAGTAGTGTACAATTTTTGATTCTAGGATTTTGTATGGGAATATGCCAAGGCTTCGCAATTATGGTTTCACAAAGTTATGGTGCAAAAAGACTCGATGAAATGCAAACTTATATCTATGCAGGGGCTGTATGGACAGCCATTACAGCATTTGTGGTATCCATCTTAGTCGTTGTGTTTTGTGCAGACATTCTTCATATTTTACAAGTCAATGATGAAATCTTTAAAGATGCCTATGCCTATTTGGTTGTCATATTTGCAGGGATACCATTCACATTACTTTATAATTATTTATCAGCTATCTTAAGAGCTATTGGAGATTCAAAAACGCCATTTCTCTTTTTAGCTTTTTCTGCATTTTTAAATATTGGCCTTGATTTTTTCTGCATTCTTGTTTTGAAATGGGGATGTGCAGGGGCTGCCATCGCCACCATTTTTGCCCAAGCCGTAAGTGGTATTTTGTGTTTATTGTTGATTGCTTTTAAAGTCAATGTTTTACATATTCCTAAATCAAGTCGTTATGTGGATAAACAACATTCTCTAAAACTACTTGCTATGGGTGTTCCTATGGGCTTACAGTTTTCGATTACCGCCATTGGCTCAATGGTCATGCAGTCGGCTAACAATGCTTTGGGAACCATTTATGTTTCCGGCTTTACAGCAGGTATGCGTATTAAATCATTGATGATGTGTCCATTTGATGCATTAGGTGCAGCTGTTTCTACATTCCTTTCCCAAAATTATGGAGCTTGCAAGTTAGAACGAATCCATGATGGATATCATAAAGGCGTAATGGTGAGTATTTTATATGGTGTATTCGCATGCGTCGTAATGGTTTTCTTTGGAAGAATTCTTAGTATGATGTTTGTGAGCGCCAATGAATCACAAGTGTTAAATGCGAGTGCTTTGTATCTAAGAAGAATGGGCTACTTTTATCCTGTTTTAGGAATTTTAATCACAACAAGAATGTCCGTTCAAGGCCTTGGATATTCTGCTCGAGCTATGCTGGCAGGCTTTGTAGAAATGATTGCACGATGTATTGTGGCATTATGTTTTGTGCCAGTTTTTAAATTTAATGCGATCACATGGGCAGATCAAACAGCATGGGTTGCAGCTACACTGGTATTGATACCATTGTGGATCAGTGCAATGCGTACGGTTCAAAAGAAAATGAGTTAAATTGGAAGTCTAAATGACTTCTTTTTTTTGACTTTTAATGTCTTTTTCACATACATCTGATTTAATTGAGGTAGAGATCATTAAAAATATGATTTACACCAAATATAATGAAGGTGAAAAGATGTCTTCTTGGGATAAGCTGTTAAATTGGGTCATGATATTCGTTTCGAAGAGATAGTTAAAGTGATGAAAGAATATGGATATGAGATCAAACAACCTAAAGGCGGATCAAGTCATTATTCATTTGTCAAATCTGGATGTAATCGTATTGTGATTCCAAGACATAAACCTATAAAAAAGGTGTATGTAAAAATGATAAAAAAAGTGATAGAAGAGGAGATGAAGGAAGATGAATCAAGAACTCAAATACTACATGAATCTGTCGTATCGTATGGAAATTGTTGAAGATAAAGATGAAGGAGGATATGTCTTATCTTATCCGGATCTTCCTGGATGTATGACATGTTCAGATTCATTAGATGACTTGTTAGAACTTGCCAAAGACGCAAAAGAAACATGGATTTCAGGTATGTTAGAAGATGGAAAAGAGATTCCGCTTCCTAGTGATCTACAATCGTATTCAGGACAATTTAAATTAAAAATACCCAAAAGTCTTCATAGATCCTTATCTATACACGCTAAAGAGGAAGGCATTAGTATGAATCAATATTGTTTATATCTTCTCGCAAAAAATGATACAGAATATAAAAAAGAAAGACGTTAATTGTCTTTCTTAGATATAATGGATTTCAACTCCACCAAAATGAACACGCCCTGTGATATTTAATGTTGGATAGCCACTAGATGATGGCTGTCCTTTTTCATCAACTCCACCAAAGAAGGCGCGAACATGACTTTGTACATTCCATTCTTTAGGTATATAGAGTTCAATACCTGTAAAATTTCCATCGATTTCAATCGTAGCTTGATTTTGAATGGTAGCCTGATCAAAATAGAGTTTCAATCCTGAAAACTTTGAATCAATGGTCACATATTGTAAATCATT
>JABLTS010115593.1_pt1 | contig 12612 bp, 10 predicted proteins | sample 7160081 | NCBI WGS metagenome assembly JABLTS01 (sample SAMN14651231, study PRJNA627086) | human gut metagenome | isolation source: feces | host: Homo sapiens | reverse complement strand
TGCGGCTGGGAGGCCATGAAGAAGGTCGGCCCCAAGGGCAAGGTCGTGGGCGTTGTCCGTAACCCCAAGCAGGTTCCCGGTCTGCTGGAGCTGGGCGTGTACACCGACGTGATCGTCGCCGACTGCACCAAGCCCGTTGAGGTCATGGAGGCTGCTCTGGCTGCCAACGACGGCAAGGAGTATGATCTGTCCATCTGCTGCGTGAACATCGAGTCCTGCGAGATGTCCGCCATCCTGCCTGTCCGTGATGACGGCGTGGTGTACTTCTTCTCCATGGCTACCTCCTTCACCAAGGCTGCTCTGGGCGCTGAGGGTATCGGCAAGGATGTCACCATGATCATCGGCAACGGCTACACCAAGAACCACGCCAACATCACTCTGGATGTTCTGCGTGAGAATCCCAAGCTGCGCAAGCTGTTCGACGAGAAGTACTGCTAAACTGCGATGATATGCTTTACCTACAGGGGCCTTCGGGCTCCTGTAGGTAAGCATCTTATTCGGAGCCCCCTGCCTTCGGGAGATCCGAACGCTGCGTGCGGCTTGAGGAGGCGGTACGCAGAGTTGAGGAGAAATGGAAAATGCGTGGAGCACCACGCAGGTTAAATAACGGTGTGCAGAGGTCTGGCCCGTTGAGGAGCGGGAAGGACGCTGCTGGCCGGAACAGTCGCCCGTGCGCCCAGTGCGACGGGAAAAGCTAACCGATATTTTTAATATTTGAAGGAGAAAACGAATATGAAGACTCGCAATGGTCTGTTCGCTGACGTTCCCGAAAATCTGTGGAATGACTGGCATTGGCAGGTCGCCAATCGTGCTGAGACGATTGAGGATCTGAAGAAGTACATGAACCTGACCCCCGATGAGGAGGCCGGTGTTGCCAAGACGCTGGGCAAGCTGCGTATGGCAGTCACTCCCTACTACCTGTCCCTGATCGATCTGGATGACCCGTTCGATCCCATCCGTAAGATGGCTATCCCCCGCGCTGAGGAGCTGGAGTATGCCGATTACGAGGATGCCGATCCTCTGCACGAGGATACCGACTCCCCCACCCCCGGCCTGACCCACCGCTATCCCGACCGTGTGCTGCTGCTGATCACCGACCAGTGCTCCATGTACTGCCGTCACTGCACCCGTCGTCGTTTCGCCGGCCAGAATGACTGCGAAGTGCCTATGGCTCAGATCGACAAGTGCATCGACTACGTGGCCGCTCATCCTGAGGTCCGTGACGTGCTGCTGTCCGGCGGTGACTCCCTGATGGTCTCCGACGAGACGCTGGAGTACATCATCAAGCGTGTGCGTGCCATTCCTCATGTGGAGATCGTCCGTCTGGGCTCCCGCACCCCCGTGGTGTGCCCCCAGCGTATCACTCCTGAGCTGTGCGCCATGCTGAAAAAGTATCATCCTGTGTGGCTGAACACTCACTTCAACACGCCCAAGGAGTTCACTCCCGAAGCTGCCAAGGCCTGCGCCATGCTGGCCGATGCCGGTATTCCTCTGGGCAACCAGTCCGTGCTGCTGGCCGGTGTCAACGACTGCTCTCACGTCATGATGGAGCTGGTTCACGGCCTGGTCAAGATGCGTGTGCGTCCTTACTACATCTACGCCTGCGATCCTTCCCTGGGTCTGAGCCACTTCCGTACTCCCGTGTCCAAGGGCATCGAGATCATGGAAGCTCTGCGTGGTCATACCTCCGGCTATTGCGTGCCCACCTTCGTGGTCGATGCTCCCGGCGGCGGCGGCAAGACTCCTGTCATGCCCAACTACCTGATCTCCGAGACTCCCCGCAAGGTCATCCTGCGTAACTTCGAGGGCGTTATCACCTCCTACACTCAGCCTGAGCACTATGTTCAGGATTGCCACTGCGATGTCTGCATGGGCAAGAAGAAGGCTGAGAAGACCGGTGTGGCATGGGTCGCCGAGGGCACCAAGCAGCGTTATCTGGAGCCCACCAAGCTGCTGCGTAACGAGCGTCACGTCAAGAAATAAGAGGTAAAAATATGGAAAGCAAACTCGGCTTGAATATGGAGCTGGTCAATCAGGCCCGTCAGTCTGCCGCCAAGGTGGCCGACGACGTTCAGGTCTTTATCGACCAGCACACTACGGTCACCGTTGAGCGTGCCGTCTGCCGTCTGCTGGGTGTCGATGGCGTCAACGATATGGACGTCCCCATGCCCAACGTGGTGGTGGATCATCTGCTGGCAGTTTCCCTGCTCCCTGCAGGCGCTGCTTGGGCTATCGGCAATGCCATGGTAGAGACCGGCAAGGATCCTCAGGCTGTGGCTGAGGCCGTCGACAGTGGTGAGCTGGATCTGTCCAAGGTTCCCGCTCACTCTGACGAGGAGATCCGTGCCGTGATCGACCCCGTGGTTCGTGCAACGGTGGAGCGCATCAACAAGAACGTTGCCAAGCGCAACGCTTACCTGAAGGAGTGGGGCGACAGAGAAGGTCCCTACCTGTACATCATCGTGGCTACCGGTAACATCTACGAGGATATCATCCAGGCCAAGGCCGGCGCCAAGCAGGGCGCAGATATCATCGCCGTGATCCGTACCACCGGTCAGTCCCTGCTGGACTATGTGCCTTACGGCGCTACCACCGAGGGCTTCGGCGGCACTTACGCCACCCAGGAGAACTTCCGCCTGATGCGTGCGGCTCTGGACGAAGTGGGCGAGGAGCAGCACCGCTATATCCGGCTGTGCAACTACTGCTCCGGTCTGTGTATGCCTGAGATCGCTGCCATGGGCGCTCTGGAGCGTCTGGATGTCATGCTGAACGATGCTCTGTACGGCATTCTGTTCCGTGATATCAATATGCAGCGCACCATCGTGGACCAGTTCTTCTCCCGTGTTATCAACGGCTATGCCGGCGTTATCATCAACACCGGTGAGGATAACTATCTGACCACCGACGACGCTATCACCAGCGCTCACACGGTGCTGGCTTCCCAGTTCCTGAACGAAGCCTTCGCCAAGACCGCCGGTATGCGTGAGGAGCAGATGGGTCTGGGCCACGCATTTGAGATGGATCCCGCCGTGGAGGATACCTTCCTGTACGAGCTGGCTCAGGCTCAGATGGCCCGTGAGATATTCCCCAATGCGCCGCTGAAGTATATGCCTCCCACGAAGTTCATGACCGGTAACATCTTCCGTGGCCACATCCAGGATGCCCTGTTCAACATGGTCACCATCCTGACCGGCCAGAAGCTGTGCCTGCTGGGCATGATGACCGAGGCTATCCACACTCCGTTCATGTCCGACCGTGCTCTGTCGATCGAGAATGCTCAGTATATCTTCCGTACTATGAAGGATCTGGGCAGCGAGCTGACCTATAAAGAGAACGGTATCATCCGCAACCGTGCCAACGAGGTGCTGACCAAGGCCACCGATCTGCTGAAGGAGATCGAGAAGCTGGGCCTGTTCACCACCATCGAGAAGGGTATCTTCGCCGATGTTAAGCGTCCCAAGGACGGCGGCAAGGGCCTGGCCGGTGTTGTGGTCAAGGACGACAAATACTTCAACCCCTTCGTTGAGGTCATGAAAGGTAAGGTGGCGGCAGAATGAGCAGCGGACTGTATAATACCCACAAAATCGACTTCGATACCACGCTGGACCTGACCCGCCTGAAGCCTTACGGCGATACCATGAACGACGGTAAGGTGCAGACCAGCTTCACCCTGCCCATCAAGGACGATGAGCGTGGTGAGGAGGCTGCCCGCCAGATCGCCAAGAAGATGGGTCTGGAGGAGCCCAACGTGGCCTATCACGCCCCTCTGGACAAGGAGTTCACCTTCTACGTGGTGTACGGCAGCTGTGTCCACTCCGTCAACTACGAGGATATCCACGTGATCACCGTGGAGTCCGACGTCATGAGCATGGAGGACACCAACGACTACATCCGTGAGCATATCGGCCGCAAGGTCGTTATGGTGGGTGCTTCCACCGGCACCGACGCCCACACCGTGGGTATCGACGCCATCATGAACCGTAAGGGCTTCGCCGGCCACTATGGTCTGGAGCGCTACGAGATGATCGAGGCTTACAACCTTGGCTCTCAGGTCCCCAATGAGGACTTCATTAAGAAGGCTCTGGAGCTGCACGCCGATGTTCTGCTGGTCTCCCAGACCGTTACGCAGAAGGACGTTCACATCCAGAACCTCACCAACCTCATTGAACTTCTGGAGGCCGAGGGCCTGCGTGACAAGTTTGTCGTCTGCTGCGGTGGTCCTCGTATCACCCACGAGCTGGCTAAGGAGCTGGGCTATGATGCCGGCTTCGGTGCCGGTAAGTACGCCGACGACGTGGCTTCCTTCGCTGTGACCGAGATGGTCAAGCGGGGCATGAAGTAAATCCAACCTGTGCAGACGGTCATGGGGCATAGTCCCCATGACCGTCTGATGCGGCATAGCGCCGTTTTCCGGTATTTTTTCCTGCACGTTCTCTTGCAATTTTCGCCTTCATGTGTTATGATATCAAGGTGTGATAAAATTTTGACGATTTTAGAGAACGAAAATAAACAAGGAGGAACTGAAATGGCAAAGAAACCTGTTATCACTGCCAAAGAGGCAGCGGCAATGATCCCCGATGGCGCCACCATTATGTGCGGCGGCTTCCTGGCCTGCGGCCAGGCCCGGGCGATCGTGAAGGAGCTGGTGGCTCGCGGTACCAAGGATCTGACCCTCATCGCCAACGATATGGCCCGTGCGGTGGGCCCCAAGGGTGAGGAGTTCTTCGGCATTGCCGAGCTGATCCACAATCATCAGGTCAAGCGTGTGATCGCTACTCACGTGGGCATGACTCCCGAGGTGGGCCAGCAGAACACCGAGGGTACTCTGGAGGTCAATCTGCTGCCCCAGGGTACTCTGGCCGAGTGCATCCGTGCCGGCGGCGCCGGTCTGGGCGGCGTCCTGACCCCCGTGGGCGTCGACACTCTGGTGGAGGACAGCCCCTTCTGCCTGGGCCGTCAGACCATCGACGGCAAGGATTATCTGCTGATGAAGCCCATCCACGCCGACTTCGCCCTGCTGGGCACCTACAAGTGCGACGAGTACGGCAACTGCTGGTACAAGGGTACCATGCGGAACTTCAACGTGGTCATGGCTACCGCCGCTGACACCGTTATCGCTGAGACCGAGTATCTGGTTCCCGTGGGCGAGATCGAGCCCGAGAACGTTCATACCTATGGTATGTGCGTGAACTACATCGTGGAAGGAGATAGAAAGTAATGGAAAAGTCCGAGATCAAAGGCTTTATCGCCAAGCGCTGCGCCAAAGAACTGAAGAACGGCGATGTCGTCAATCTGGGCATCGGCCTGCCCACCTTGATCCCCAACTACCTGCCCAAGGATGTGGAGCTGATCATCCACGCTGAGCTGGGTATCGTTTCTGCCGGCGCTACCCCCAAAGAGGGCGACGCCAACTATGATCCCTACCACGTCATCGATGCCGGTGGCGGCGTTGCTTCCGTGGCTTACGGCGGCGGCTTTATCGATTCCGCTACCAATTTCGGCCTGATCCGCGGCGGCCATGTGGACGCCTGCTTCCTGGGCGCTCTGGAGGTGGATGCCCAGGGCAATCTGGCCAACTGGATCATCCCCGGCAAGAAGATGCCCGGCATGGGCGGCGCTATGGACCTGTGCGTGGGTGCTAAGCACTGCATCGTCTGCATGGAGCACACCGCCAAGGGCAACCCCAAGATCTTCGAGAAGTGCCGTCTGCCCCTGACCGCTTCCCACTGCGTCAACAAGATCATCACCGAGATGTGCGTGCTGGAAGTGACCGACAAGGGTCTGCTCATGACCGAGATCAACCCCGAGTTCACCGTGGAGCAGGTGCAGGCCGCTACCGCTGCCCCCATCACTGTCTCTGAGAACCTGAAGAGCATGGTGGACTAAGTCTCCGCATCGGGAACAAAATGTGCAAAAAGACACGGCAGAGTTCTGCCGTGTCTTTTCTCATGCCGGGGCGTGCTGATACAGGCAAGGAGGGCCGGATATGAAGCTCCGCATCATCGGCGGCAGCGGGAAAACGTATCTGGCCCGGCGGCTGGCACAGGAATATGACATTCCTCATGTGGAGTTGGACGAGCTGCAGTGGGACAGCGGTGCCACGTTGCTGCGGGGTCTGCGGTAGCTCTTGGATTTGTTCACATCCAGCATGGCCTGTACCCGCACCCAATCGCCGCCTGCGATGATGCCGGGATGCTTGCCCACCGCCACGATCCTCCTCCATGGGGCGGATCTGGTTTGCCTTGCCGGGGCGCTGGAGCGAGCGGTTGTACACCATGATGCCGTGCTCACCGTCGAATTCTGCGCGCTCGGCAAAGTCGCCGATGTTGCGGCTGATGCGGTCGAGGCGGTAGACCACGATGGCGGCAAAGGCGATCTTCTGGGAGTCCTTCATCATTTTCATGATCTGCGGGCGCTCCAGATTGCCGCCGGAAAAGTCCTCGTAGACCAGCACGTTTTCCGCCGCTTCCTCGCCAAAGTGCATGGCGATGTACTGGCGGCACCTCGCATGATTCATTAGGCTGATAGATATATTATATCGGATCGGAATCCGTTTGAAAAGGTACCCAAGGGAAGAATCTGAAAAATGTTGTATATCCGGCTTGGCTGGGATGTTTTTGCAGAATAAGCCAATCACACAGCAGCCCTCACGGCATAACCGTGAGGGCTGCTGTGCAGCTATATGTCCTCAGGCTTGGAAATGGCCGCAAAGGACTTTTTTTCATTTTGTTCATCAAGGGAGAGGATGCGCACCTCCAGGCCGGTAATATAATTATCCGGGTGTCCCTCGCAGCACTGATCCACGATATTGGGGGTGATCACACAGTCATCCACCGGCAGCTTCCGGCGGTAAGCTTCACCAAACAGGCGGTCGATGGAGTCCTGAATGGTGAGATACGGTCCGTAGTGATAGCCGCAGAGATAGTCCCCGGCAGGAATATAGGAAACAGGCTGGTCGGCCATCAAATCCGGCAGACGGCGGGCCTCGTCGGGAGTGTCTTCATAGAGATAGGCGCCAAACCATTTTCGCTGTCCCTGATAAAAGCCTACGGTGGGATAGAAGTAAAACAGCTCATGGGTAAAAAGGTTGATTTCCTCGCCGATGTGCAGAAAGGCGCGACGCGGGAAGGTGCGGACATAGAATTTATCCCGCTGGCTGACCGCCTGTTCCCTCTCGATAAACTCCACCTTCTGCTGGATGATTTGGATGGTGGCATTCAGCTCATCGCATTGACGACGCAGCTGCTGCGCCTGCTGGGAGAGCATTTGCAGGTTATCACGAAGACCGTTGCTGTGGAGAAAAGCCTTGATCTGGGCAAGGGAGTAGTCCAGTCGCCGCAGGTATCGGATCGTGGCCAAGGGATAGACCTGATCGAAATGGTAAAAGCGGCGGTTGTTTTCGCTGTTGCGCACCTGCGGCACCAGCAGACTCTTGGTATCATAATGGCGCAGCAGTTGGACATCCATGTTGAATATGTTGGCAAGCTCCCCGATCGTCAAGAATTCTTTCATAAAACCTCCCATTTTCCCGTTATGTAACGCTAGGATTTTGTAAGAACACTAGAAAATCCAGAAAAATCAAAATTAGGGCTTGAACCTATAACCGTTATAGGTTGTAAGGTAAGTATATCATTTACGAAGCAACTTGACAAGTATCTGGATGGAGGGATCTCATGCAAACCTATTTGAAGAACGGTTACATCGTCTCCATGGATCAGCAGGACACCGTTTTTGACGGTGGCGGCGTGCTGGTGGAGGATGACCGCATTACGGCGGTTGGTAAGGTAGACCCCAGGCTGGTGAAGCCCGACGCAGAGGTCATTGACCTGCAGGGCAAGTATGTACTGCCCGGGTTTGTGAACACTCACGTACACACCTCCCAGCAGATTTCCCGCGGAGTGGGCGATGATGTTGATTTCATCTGCTGGCTTCATGACCGGATGTGGCCCTTTGAGAGCAACATGACGGAGGAGGACTCTTATGTATCCACGCTGATGACCAGTCTGGAGCTGATCCGCTCCGGCGTGACCTCCTTTGCAGAGCCCGGCGGACAGTTTGTTTCCGGCATGGCCCGCGGTACGGCGGAGTCCGGTCTGCGCGGTAAGCTGGCCAAATCTGTGATGGACTGCGGCGAGGGACTGCCGGAAATCTGGCAGCGCACCATGGAGCAGGAACTGGAGCAGCAGGTGGTGGATCTGGAAAAATACCACAACACGGCTGACGGAAGGGTGCAGGTTTGGTTTGGCCTGCGCACCATCTTCAACAACACCGATGAGCTGTGCGTCCGCACCAAGGAACTGGCGGATAAATACGGCGTCGGCATCCACATGCATGTGGCTGAGGCCAAGGAGGAAAAAGAATATACCTATGCCCGCTGGGGTGAGGGCACGGTAAAGCATCTGGAGCGGCTGGGCGTGCTGGATAAGAATTTGCTGGCCGTTCACACAGTATGGCTGACGGACGAGGAGCTGGAGCTATTTAAGAAGCGGGAGGTAAAGATTTCTCACAACCCGGCTTCCGCCATGCGTGTGCTGGGCTTTGCCCGGATCCCGAAGATGCTGGCTATGGGACTGAGGCCCTCCATCGGCACGGACGGCGCTTCTTCCTCCAACCATATGGACATGGTGGATGAGATGTGGCTGACCAGCCTGATTCACAAGGGCTGGCGTCTGGACCCCACGGTCGTTCCCTCACAGGATATTCTGCGGATGGCCACCAAGTGGGGTTCCCGCGCGCTGCTGGACGAAGACCTGTATGGCAGTCTGGAATGCGGCAAGAAGGCGGATCTGATCGTCATTGACCCCCACGGCCCGTCTATGATGCCGGTGAATGACAAAATCGCCGCACTGGTGACGGCCATGCATTCGGCCAATATCCAATCCACCATGTGTGACGGCAAGTGGCTGATGCGGGACCGGAAGATCCTGACGCTGGACGAGGAGGCCATTCTGAAGGAGGCCTGCGACCGGGCAAAAGCCATCTACAAGCGGGCGGGCATTGAGCTGCCGGATCGCTTCCCGGTGGTGAAGGTTTAAAGGTTTTACCGGTGCGAGGCACCAGAACATAGAAGAAACAGCAGCAAGCGGAATTTTGTGTTTAGTATGGAGGTACAGCATGAATCAGAAATTACTGTCCGTTGCGAAAGGGGAGACTCCGGCCGATCTGGTGATCCGGAACGGCAAGGTAGTCAATGTTTATTCCGGTGAGATTTACGACGGCGGCGTGGCCATCTGTGGCGACACCATTGCGGCTGTTGGCGATGTGGAATACTGCATCGGTGAAGGCACCCGGGTGGTGGATGCGGAAGGAAAGTATCTGACCCCTGGCTTTTTGGACGGGCATATCCATCCGGAAAGCTCGTCACTGGCAATCCGTCCCTTTGCCGAGGCGGTGCTGGCACACGGCACCACAGGCATCATGACTGACCTGCATGAGGTGGGCGTGGTGTCCGGGTTAGAGGGCATCGAGGCCATTCTGAAAGAGGCGGAGGCCACAGACCTGAAAATCTATTTCGTGGTGCCGTCCCATGTGCCGTTTTCTCCCAATCTGGAGACCAGCGGCGGCCGCTTTAACCCGGAGATCATCCGCAAGGCACTGAAGCGTCCGGATGCGGTGGGCCTGTCCGAGTGTGTTGGCCCCTATATCACGGCGGGCTTCCCCGATTTGCTGGAGTCCTTTGACACAACGCTGTCGATGCCCGGCAAGACGCTGCAGGGCCATCTGCCGGATATGTACGGCCCGGCTATGAGCGCCTGCATCGCCGCCGGTGTATCCACCGACCACGAGTCCTTCTGCGAAAAGGATGTGTTTGAGCGGCTGCGCAACGGCTGCCACCTGATGATGCGCGAGGGCAGCGCTGCGCGGAATATGCCGGTACTGCTGAAGACCGTGATGGAAAATCATCTGGACACCGCCATGGTCAGCATCGTTACCGACGACCTGCACACGGTGGACCTGCAGGAGCGGGGCCATCTGGACGATTCTCTGCGCACGGCGCTGGACATGGGACTGGACTTTGTCAAGGCTATTCAGATGGTTACCGTCAACTGCGCACGGGCGTTCAATCTGGATCGGGAGATCGGCGGACTGGCACCCGGACGCCGGGCGGACATCAATATCACCACCGGTCCGGAGGATTTCCGCGTGCTGACCACCTTTGCCGGCGGCCGCCAGATCACGGACAACGGCAAGCTGTTGGTACACTATGAGACGGCAGCGCATGAGCCCTGTGTGCTGAACACCATGCACCTGAAGAACCCCATCACGGCAGACAGCTTCAAGATCCATGCCCCTGCAGGCGCCAAGAAGGTGAAGGCGCTGGTGATGGATACGCTGCCCTACATGCCCTTCACCAATCGCCGGGATGTGGAGCTGCCGGTGGTAGACGGCGTGGTGCAGTGCGATGTGGAGCAGGATGTGCTGTACATTGCACAGGTAGAGCGCCATGGCAAGAACGGAAATGTGGGCAAGGCCTTTATGGGCGGCTTCCATATCCGGGGCGGCGCAATGGCTTCCTCCGTGGGCCACGACAACCACAACATCATTGTCATGGGCGACAGCTTTGAAGACATGGCGCTGGCGGTGAACCGCTGCGTGGAGCTGGGCGGCGGACAGGTGATCGTCCGGGACGGCAAGGTGGCCGCCGAGGTGGCGTATCCCATCTGCGGCTTGCTGAGCGACCTGCCGCTGGAGGAACTGGCGGAGAAGAAAAAGGAACTGAACCGGGTGGCTCACGAAATGGGCACGGAAATTGCCATTCCCTTCATGTTCCTCAGCTTTATCTGTCTGGCAGCTATCCCCGCTTACGCCATTACCGACTGCGGATTTATTGATGTGGTGCAGCAGAAGGTGATCGACCCCATTCTGGAGGTCGTGGAATAAAACCGAATTCCCTGAAAAACCGATTTACAAAAGAGCACAGAGAGGAGCAACATGAAGAACGATTTTTTTAAGCTGAAGGACCACGGTACCACCGTCCGGCGGGAAGTGCTGGCAGGTATCACCACCTTTATGACCATGGCCTATGTGCTGGCAGTGCAGCCTTCAGCCATCTGTGGCTTCGGCCCCGATCCCTACATCACGGATATAAACGGCATTGTCATCAGCAAGTCGGCGCTGCTGGTGATGTGTGCGCTGGTCAGCGGTATCATCACCCTGTTTATGGGCCTGTATGCCAATTTGCCGCTGGCACTGTCTACCGCTATGGGCAGCAACTTCATTCTTGGCGGGCTGGTCAACAGCGGCACGGTATCCTTCGGCTGGGCCATGGCACTGCTTCTGTGCTCCGGTATCCTGTTCATTCTGGTGACGGTTCTGGGTGTGCGGAAAATGGTGGTGGATCTGCTGCCGAAAAACCTGAAGATCGCCATACCAACCGCCGTGGGCTTCTTTATTGCCTATCTGGGCTTTAAAAACACCGGCCTTGCCACTTTCAGCGACAGCGGTCTGGCTTTGGGCGATTTTACCCAGCCTGCGGTGCTGCTGGCCTTGATCACCCTGGCAGTGATGGGCGTGCTGACGGCCTACAAGGTGCGCGGCGCTATTCTGATCGGCATCATTGTCGGCACCATCATCAGCATTCCTATGGGTGTGTCTACGCTGCCTGCTGCGCTGGTGTCCCTGCCGGATATGAGCGAAATCGGCAATCTGGTGCTGTGCTACGACTTCAAGTCCGTGTTGGCTGACATCCCCGGCGCACTGGTGTGGATCTTCATCCTGTTTACCAGCGACTTCTTTGCTACCTTCGGCGCACTGATCGCCGTGGGCGCCCAGACCAATATGCTGGATGAGAATGGCAACTTCCCCCAGATCGAAAAGCCCTTCCTGGTGGATGCCGTTGGTACCGTGGTGGGCTCCGGCACCGGATGCACCACCATCTCCACCTTCATTGAATCCACCATCGGCGTGGAAGCTGGCGGCCGCACGGGCCTGACGGCGATTGTCAGCGGAGTGCTGTTCCTGGTGTGCATTTTCCTGTCCCCGCTGTTTTTGATGATTCCCACTGCCGTGACCGGCGTGGCGCTGATCTTCGTGGGCTTCTCCATGCTGTCGGGCTTTACGAAGCTGGACTTCTCCGACTTCAAGAGTTGCTTCGGCCCCTTCGTGATGATCCTGTTCGGTACCTTTACCGGCGATATTGCTGCGGCGATCTGCCTGGGCGTGCTGACGGACGTGCTGATCAAGGTGCTGACAGGCGATGCAAAGAAGGTACACCCGGTGCTGTATGTGCTGTGTATCCCTCTGGTGCTGTATTTCATCGTGTAAAAACCGGATAACAACGCAACTTCCCGGCATACCCGGATAAGCAGGTCTGATTGTGCGGAGTAGCGCAGCGTAAGCTGCGCTACTCCGGTTTTTATTGGGATATGTATGCAGAACAGTAATAGATTTAGCAATCATGGGTAGCATCTCTTACTAATATCCTACAATCATTCTACCGAAATAATTTTTGGCGTTCAAGACCCTGCTTGAAATACCTCTCCCGTGTGGATTTGAAGATTTGCACGCTTCCCTGTTCCCATCGATCAATAGTCCGCCACGTCACGCTGGCGAAGTCCTTTTTGATAACGATACCACCGCCGTTTGTTCCACTGTAATAGTATGGCTTTGCCG
>JABLTS010030312.1_pt1 | contig 12828 bp, 11 predicted proteins | sample 7160081 | NCBI WGS metagenome assembly JABLTS01 (sample SAMN14651231, study PRJNA627086) | human gut metagenome | isolation source: feces | host: Homo sapiens | reverse complement strand
TTTCTAATGTAGAAATCCATAATCTCCGGGTTGATACAGTATTCTTTGATCTTCTCAAATTCCTCATCACTGATATTACCAGAAAAAACATAAGTTGTTGCAGAGCGGATAATTGGTTCTTCCTTCTCATTAAGAAGCTGTAAACACTGCATAGCTGAATCGGCTCTCTGATCAAACTGTCCAGGAAGATATTCTACGCTAAATACTCTGTCTCCCTCTTTTTTAGGGAAATCTTCCTCGTACAAATCATCTACAGGTGGTTCTGAGAATACGGTAACTGCCGCTTTTTCCATCGTTTCTGCTGAGACATTCTCCACATCATAGCGAATCAGAACTCTGACATTACTGACATCATCTATAGAAAGATATGCCTTTAATTCTTCTGCAAGTTCTTTTGCCTTTACCGCATAGGACGGTTTCTTTTCCACATATAATCTCTTTACCTGACTCATTACATCCTCCAAGTATGTTTAATTAAATTGTGGGGACAATTCAGAAATTATCCCCTGCTTTTCTGTTAAAAATATGATAACACTTTTTTATTCTATTTCCTATGGTTTTATATCAGTTTCTTCAAAACCATGAATTCTGACAAAAATCGACGAAAAAAATTTAAAAATTTTTAGATTTTTTACAGATGAATCCTCTTGATTATCTGAAATACCAAAAGATTTGAATAGACAACCGGCCTTGTTTCCGCGTAAAAAATGATACCATCTGTTGGTGCTTTTACTTCGGAAATAATCTCCCCGCTATCTGCCTTCATAATCTGCGCCAAAACATCTCCTCTGCTGACTTCCTGACCACATTCTGCTTTCTTTATAAAAATGCCTGCAGCCTCTGTCATGATGGGCTCTAAATCTCCCTCTTTTAAGACGCTCGCAATATAACCGCTGTGAGAATAATAACGGATAATCCCCATTCTTGTAAGGAAACGCAGAATAGAAGAAACGGCCTGCGCTGCCAGTTCATCATCAATTTTTCCTGTCATGCCTGTATACAAAGAAAAAGCCTCCGTACCATTTCTTTGCCAGTTATTATGTAATGTTGTTCTGTCAAATGGTCTGCTTTTTGCCTCAATAACATAAGGCAGTCCGAACAGGTTTGCAAGGCTGGTACTTCCATGTTCCGGATCAAGCAATCGGATATGCGGCATAAACGTTCCCCCAAGATAAAAGGATGGCAGATGAATGCCATATCGGTATCCTTTTGTCGTTTCCATAATCGCATATGCCACACGGCTTCCCGATTCCCCAGACGGATTTCCAGGAAACAATCTGTTTAAATCGGTGTCATCAGAAATCCAGAAACGCTTTCCAAAATCCATCGACATATTACTTACAGAAGGGATTACTAAAATGCCATTCTCCCCCACAATGTCTCCATGCTTTTCTATTTTTTTCAATACATCAATCAGCTTTGAACAAATGTAAAGCTGCTGGTATTCATTTCCTCTCAAGGCCCCAACAATGCAGGCAGAATGTTCTTTTCCTTCATTTTTTCCAAAATAATATCCTTTTACATTAATTTCCTGTTGAAAAGGAGACTCCATCGAATATAAGACCTTTTCTTCCATGTAAATATCCTCTCTTTCTTCATGTACTTCCAAACCTTTTTATTCTTCATTCTGTAAGAAGATTTTTATGTTACCAGTGTCCCAATTTATAAGGTATGCACAGGGCGTACTCTAACAAAATTAGGATACATCATCGGAGTTCTCACTTTTATTCGTACTTTCCTGCAGGTCTTTCTGTTTTACAAATCCTTGCCAAAAGCTCTCCCTCACAAACTGCCGGATATTCTCTCAAACTAAAAATCATTCCATCACACGGTACTGTTATCTCCTCGATTTCCGCACCAAGAATCGGACGCACGATTGAGCCTATCATCTGGCCTTCTCTCACATAACTTCCAATCTGCGCTTTAGGAATAAAAATCCCACTTGTATTACAGTGTACTACTTCCACGTCGTTTTTCTTTACCGTTACAGTCTTTTTCGTAGGCGAAATTTCTCCATCAAAAATGTCTAACTCTTTCATCATCCGAAAAACACCATCCAGCACTTTTTTACAATAGTCATAATCTATCTTCAGTGCGATTCCCGACTCAATCACCACGTTCGGAATGCCTTTTCTTCGTAAGCTGTAAGCAAGACTTCCCTCCCACACAGAAGAAGAATTACTATTCATCCACAACACAGGAATCCCTGACTTTTGCGCAAGTTCTGTCACTTTTTTTCCGGCATTTTCCGGCACTCGAATCTGCGGAATCTCCCGGATAAAAATATCACTTGAATGAATATCAATGCAAAAATCTGATCCCATTAAATCTGCAACGACTTCTGCCGCCATATATTCTATCGTATGTCCATGACGGCTGCCCGGAAACATTGCATTCATATCTAATGCGCCCGGCGCATTTCGCTTTCTTATCTCCAGTGCCATCGGGGTCACGCAAGGATATACATCGACAATTCCTCTTAAATGTTCTCTCTCTTCCTTAATTCTTCGTATCAGCTCATAACAGATATACTGTCCCTGTAATTCATCTCCATGAACCCCGGCAACAATACTTAATCTTGGCATATCCTCCCGTATATAATCTGGCTCTAACCTGTTTTTCTTTATTTTTATTGGAAGTCCTACCGGCATCTGCGCCGTCATTACTGTCTCTATCATCTATAGTCTCCCTTCTGTTAATTAAAAATCATTATGACGCTTTTGAAATAACTCTCAAAACTATTTTTTATACTTCCTTTTGCTTTTACGGCCGCTTCACTTATTGACCTTTTGGCTTTTGTGAGCTATCATTAACTTCGTATAGAATATACTATAAATTTATCTTTTGCAAATTTTTATACTAGGAGGATATAAATTATGGATAAAATAGCAAGTTTTACCGTAAATCACCTTGATTTAATCCCAGGGGTTTATGTTTCAAGAAAAGACTATGTTGGAAAAGAAGTTCTCACCACTTTTGACCTGCGTATGACCGCACCAAACAGAGAACCTGTTATGAACACTGCCGAACTTCATACAATTGAACATCTGGCCGCAACCTATTTAAGAAATAATGATGAGTGGAAAGAAAAAGTTATTTACTTTGGACCAATGGGCTGCCGTACTGGATGTTATTTAATTCTTGCAGGCGATTACGAATCCAAAGATGTCGTAGGACTTGTACGCGACACTTTTTCATTTATCGCTGATTACGAGGGAGAAATTCCGGTATCTGCCTTATTCCAGCCACCGCCCCAGATATACATGGTAGAACCTACAGGAGCAAGTGCCGTTGTCAGAAAATTTTTAATCGTAGAAGTTGAGTTTTTTGCTACCGTTGTTCTGGCAACCGCCCCAAAAGAACTATAGATACGCTTCTCTTCGCCATTCTTCTTGTATATTTTATATGCCCTTACTTTATATTGGTATACACTCCCTCTTTTCTTATTTTTAAAGACAAGCTTACATTGCTTTGTCGCCCTTAACTTCAGGAAAACATTTTCTTCTTCCGTTTTTTCAAACACTTCATAACCATCCGCTCCCTGCACTGATTCCCAGGAAAGTACCACCTGGCCATCTACTCCATTTGCCAGCACACCAAGAGGTTTCCTTAAACTTGTTTTTGCCATCGCATCTGCTCCCCGTCCCAAAAATAATATTGATACTATCAATATCCATGCTATGTATTTCTTTTTCATCATTACCTTCCTTTCCTTTTCTCATCCATGGTAGCATAGAGCATTACACAATTTCAACAGTTATCCGACATCCCACAAACATTTTAATAAAAGAACAAATTTCTTGCCCTTTTCAACAAATTTTTTCTTAAATTTCTCCTAAAAATGTGTTACAATTTATTACAAATTACATATGAGGAGATGTGTCATCTATGAACGCAAACAAACACTCGAAAAAAGTTGTGCATCTGCCGAAATTCATACAAAAGAATCATACGGCAATACTTTTTTCTCTTCTACTTTTTTTGATGCTCCCTGTAACTTTTGTTCACGCACAACGTCTATATACGACAGACGGTGTAAATGTGCGCGCAAAACCAAACAGTTCTTCGAAAGTACTTACATCTGTTTCTGCCGGAACATCTGTAACGAAAACTGGTAGAAGTGGAAACTGGATTGCCGTCAGGGTAAATGGCATAAAAGGTTATATTTACAAATCTTATCTGTCTGGAAGTAAAAATACTTCTACTGCCACAGTCTCTAAAAGTACTTCTTACCGTGCAGTCATTACAGCAAGTAGTGTGAATCTGCGCGCAAAGCCTTCTTTTTCTAGCCGTGTAAAGGGTAGTTTATCTGCAGGTCAGGCTGTGACGGTTTGTTCTACAAATGGCTCCTGGAAAAAAGTACAAACTTCCAAGGGCAAAAAAGGCTATGTATACGGAATTTATGTTAGGAAAAGTGCTTCATCATCAAAGACTACAGCCAAGAAAACTACTACTGCTTCTTCTAGCAGTTACCGAACAAAAGCAGTCTCCTACGCAAAAAGAAGAGTTGGCGATAAATACAGCCAGTCTCGAAGAAACCAGAAAGGATATGCTGATTGCTCTAGTCTGATGCGTGACGCTTATAAGAGTGCTTCCGGCAAATATATCGGAAACACAACCTATGAACAGTTAGAATTGATGCATTCTTATCTGTATTCGATTTCTTCTGTCAGACAGGCAACAGTTGGAGACCTGGTGTTCCATCAGAACGGCTCTAATCATGTTGGGATTTATCTTGGAAATGGAAAGGTTCTTCATGCTTCACAGACTGCGGGGAAAGTGAAGATCAGTACGTTTAGTAGTAGTAGCCGGTATTGGGATACGGGTTGTAATGCGGCGGGATATTGTGTGAAACACTGATCTACCGCAAGCAGGAGGATGCTCCTAAACGAGCAGATGCCCCAAAGAGGAAAGCCCCTATATTTGCGCCCTTAAAGCGAGAATTGAATGTTCGCTTAACGGCCACAAATATAGGGGCTTTCCTCTTTGAGAGCTGTTTTTGGCTGGAGATAGCTCGCTAACTTATAAAATCTAATGTGTAAAATTAAGAAGTTTAATTCATGCAAAGATATGCAAAATATCCCACATACGCCACAAGCATTACAACCCCGCATGGTCTGCGAAGTTCTTTATGGCGTATCGTTCCAAGCCATAGGATAACACCTGCCGCTACTGCCACCGCAGAGTCAATCAGGAACTTGCTTTCAAATGGTACATTGCAAATCAATGCAGTTGTTCCTATTACGAAAAGAATGTTAAAGATATTGCTTCCAACGATATTTCCAATGGCAATCCCGGCATTACCGCTTTTAGCAGCAGTAACCGAAGTAACCAGTTCTGGAAGTGATGTTCCAAAGGCTACAATAGTAAGACCGATGAAACGCTCACTCATGCCAAAAGCTCTTGCAATCTCTGATGCGGCATCTACAACAAGGTCACTGCCCCAGACTACCATAATACCTCCAGCGATAATGAAAATAATGCATTTTAAATAGGACATCTGGCATTCATCTTCTTCTTCAGCCGCTTTATTCTTTTTCGACATCACAAAAAGATAGGCCAGGAAAGCGATAAACAATATCCAAAATATAACGCCTTCTGGAAAGCTGACTGCCCGTCTAGTTATTCCAAAAACAATCATTAAAGCTGTAATTCCTATCATAAATGGAATCTCACAATACAAAGTAGATTTTTGAATCGCAACATTTGTTATAACGGCTGTGATTCCTAGAATAACAAGCACATTCATAATATTACTGCCTACTACATTACCGATAGTGATTCCGGCACTTCCCTTTAATGCGGAAGTAATGCTGACCGCCGCTTCCGGAAGGCTTGTTCCCATTGCTACAATAGTAAGGCCGACAATCAATTGCGGGATTCCCAACTTCCCTGCAATTCCTGCTGCACCATCTACAAAAAAATCTGCTCCTTTTACTAAAAGGACAAATCCGACACATAAAAGTAAAATCTGAAGTATCATTAAGTCATTCTCCTTCTAAATATTTATCTACTCTCGAAATTCTGTACATTCTCAAAATCCAATGCAAAAGCAGACATTTTAAAACGTGTGTGAAAATTCTTCATTGCGTGCTTGAAACATACTCCAAGAGTACACTACTCTTAGAGCGTGTAACTTACAAAAGTCAAGGCTTCTTGTTTCATTTCGGAGTATATTTGAATATATTTACTGAAGGTGATAGTGAGGAAGTTCTGCCTGCTTTCCAAAGCTTTCTTTATGAAGGGCATCCATAACTTTTTCTACTGGACAAATGTCATGTTCTTCCCGCAGGAATTCAAAGATTTCTTCGATTCCCTCTCCAGTATAGGCACTTGTAAAAAATATTTTTTTACACCCAGTGAGTTTTAGCCATTCGGCTGCCTGCTGTGGATTCGCTGCCCAGTGGTCAATCTTGGTTACAATTCCCACTTCGTCGCGGTTTCCAAGCGGTGTTATGTTTGGAGGATATAAAGAATAGGGTTCTGTCGCACTTAACACAATTCCTACCACATCGGATTCTGCAGCATACAGATCAATCGTATGCGCCAAATCCAGATTCTCCGCATATTCGCCCGGCATATCAATGACACAGTCATACTGGCTGACATATTGTGTCTTTTTATAGGTAATATTCTCCCCACGTAAAACCTGCTTTAGTGTTGTCTTCCCACTTTCACTTCTTCCAATTAACAATATCCTTCTCATATAACTTCCCCCTGCTTTTTAGTTGCCATACATCATATATAGTTATACTCCCATAAAGAACATCAATGCAGCCCATGTAAATAATGGATAATACATTCCATGTTCGTCTCTTCCTTTACAAAGATATTCTTCGGCATCTTCTTTACTTACCAGACGGAATCCCTCAAACACTTCTGAACCTTCTGCCCCATCATGGTTCATCTTTGGCATCTCATCACGGTTGATGGAAATGTATACTAAAGCGTTCCCTTCGTCTGTCATGCCCGGTGTACTGAATACGCACGGAGAAACAACTTTGATCTCATCGGATTCCTCCACTTCGATTCCTGTCTCCTCTTTCAACTCACGAATGGCAGTATCTACAAGAGCATTCGGATTATTCCAGTCTCCTTTATCAATGAGTCCTGCCGGAACACTTAACATATACTGTCCGACCGGATAACGATACTCCCAGTTTAAGAGAAGCTTCTTTGGCTGCCCCTTAATATTAAGAACAACGAAACAGCTTACTGCATCTGGCTGCATGGTTCCACACTCTTCATCTGGTGTCAGTGCAACCATTCTATCCTTGTTTCTTCGGCTGGCACAGTAGTAATGGCCACCCTCTCTGTACTGTAAATCATACAGGTTCATATATTCTGATTCATAAATGGTTTCCATTTTTCCGTTATACATAATTTTATCGCCTTTCTTGCTATAAAAAATCCTAAAAGAAATACCATTTTACACAAAAGCGGTACTTCTTTTAGGATATATTGTCATACATTTAAATGGCTTTGTCAAGGTGATTCTGTGGTAAAATCCGATGTACAACCATGCATAACACAGCAGTAATTACAATATCCGGCAGTGTGTAACCGATTATGATATCTACATGCATCAATGCACGGTATAAAATAAGTCCAATAAGCCATACAGCCAGGTTTGCCCAATCCCATTCTTTCACAGCTCTTCTCTTTTTATTAAAGAAGAAATCAGCAATCATAACTGCAATCATCGGTGCAAACACGGAGTTAATCAGATAAAGAAATTCTTCGATATTGTCCATTGGATAAAGAATTGCTGCAATCGTACCAACGATAACTACAACGACAGAAATGTATTTTCCATTGATTTTTTTAGAAAAACTCTCCCCAACAACTTCACCAGAAACACCTGCAGAATGTGCTGCCAAAAAGTTAGTGGTAACGGTAGAAAAAACAATAATAAGAAGTCCGACTACACCAAGACCTGCACGAAGAGAAATCTGTGCGATATCAGAAGTTCCCATACCGATTGCAGCAGACATTCCGATAATATACATCCAGCAGCTTACGAGTCCGTAAACAATTGTGCTTACTGTCGTCGCCTTTACTGGCTTTGTGCTGTTTGAAGTGTAATCACTGATTACCGGAATCCAGGACAATGGCATGGATGCGGCAAGTTCAATCGCTGCACCAAAAGAAAGGGTTTCACCACTCACACTACCGCCGTTTAAAAATGCCCCTGCGTTGCCCTTTGTCACGATAACAAAACATAAAGCGACTGTCATTAAAAATAATGCCGTCATCGCAACCATATTGATTTTTTCAAGACGTTTTAAACCGACCAGAACCCACACAAGCAGTAACACACCGATGATGGCACACCACACACCTGCTCCTGCAGAAAAAATACCATTCGCTGCCAAAGCTCCGTCATAATTTAAAATCGCAAGCCAGCCTGCAAGCTGTAAAATATTTAAAATAGAAAATGGCAGGTTTCCCTTTCGTCCAAAGCTGACTGCAACGGTCTCCATAGCATTATTGTTTGTCTTTGCTCCAAGATATCCTGCTAAAAATAACAGAATACATCCAATAACGTGACCAATTAAAATAGCCAGAAGGCCAGTTTTCATTCCAAGTGGTGCAAAATATGTTCCTGTCAGGATTTCTGACATTGAAACTCCTGCACCAAACCAGATCAGTCCATTACTGAGGACCGATGTTTTATTTTCTTCCATACTAAAATATCCTCCTTGTAAAAATATTAGAAACAAGTATAATATTATAGTACACTTTAGCCATATTTAAATAGCCAATTCGCATACAGCCAGTATGGTCAGATGTATACAATAATACATATGTACTCTTGAAATCTTTTTAATTTTGATTTTATGAGATTTTTTTGTCAGTTGTGTCAAAATTTTTGAGGCATACGCGGTACGCATGTTGATAAATTTCAGGTGCAGCTGATGGAAAATCGGTCACAAAAGTAATTGTAAGAAAAACACCGAGAGCACATTACATACATTAAGGAGAATTCGAATGCTAACCTATTCTTTTACAAACTTAAAAAATGAATCTCTATACATGCATCTTTATCAATGTATCCGTCAGGATATTGTTGATGGCAAGTTAGTTTCCGGGGAAAAGCTCCCTTCCAAAAGAAGTTTTGCAAAAAATCTCGGCGTAAGTACGATTACGATTGAAAATGCCTATGCTCAGCTTTTATCGGAAGGATATATTTACTCCATTCCAAAGAAGGGATTTTATGTCTCTGATTTTAAAAATAATGTGATAAAACCAGTCAAACTGACAACAGAAAATGTGAAACTTTCCTCTGGGCAGTCTGACTTTCTTGCTGACTTTTCCAGCAACCAGACACGTCCGGAAAACTTTCCATTTTCTATCTGGGCAAAATTGATGCGTGAGACTTTTAATACAAACAGTCCAGAACTGATGACGAAACCACCCTGCGGAGGAATTATGGGACTTCGCCAGGCAATCGCCACCCATCTGGAACAATTTCGTGGAATGCATGTACAGCCGGAGCAGATTTTTATTGAAGCCGGAACCGAATACTTATACGGACTTTTAATCCAGCTTCTGGGATTTGACAAAAAATATGCCATTGAAAATCCAGGCTACGAAAAAATTGCCGCAATCTACAACAGCTACAATGTGGCATATCACTATATTCCAATGGATAATAACGGTATCCTTGTCGATGAATTAGAAAAAAGTGAAGCCGATGTGGTACATATTTCTCCATCCCACCACTTTCCTACTGGAATCGTTACCCCGATAAGCCGCCGCTACGAGCTGCTTGGCTGGGCCGCCGCCTCTACCGACCGCTACATTATTGAAGATGACTATGACAGTGAATTCCGCCTGACTGGAAAGCCAATCCCGTCCTTACAGAGTATGGATATCACACAGAAAGTCATCTATATTAATACCTTTACTAAGAGTCTATCTTCAACAATGCGAATCAGCTACATGGTACTCCCACCGAAACTTGCCAACCGCTTTCTGGAACGGTTAAGTTTCTATTCCTGTACCGTCTCAAACTTTGAACAGTACGCTCTAATGCGCTTTATTAACGAAGGCTGCTTCGAAAAACATATTAATCGAATGCGAAACTTCTATCATAAACAAAGAGACAGCCTTCTTGATGCCATAAAAAACAGCCCGCTCGCTTCCTATGTCACCATCATGGAAGAAGACTCTGGACTACATTTTCTACTCAAGGTCAATACGGAACTGTCCGATGAAGAACTCATGCAGAGAGCTTTACAAAAAGGTGTCAAACTAAACAGCCTCTCCGCCTACTATCACGACAGCCCAGATGATTTTGCGGCACATACCTTCATCATAAACTATTCCTATCTCAATACAACGGGGGTGGAGGACGCGATAAAGGTGCTTTATGATGTGATAAAGAAATAGATGCTAAATAAGCTAAGCCTTATTTCCTGTATAAAGCTGGTAGTATCTTCCCTGTTCTTCAATCAAATCATCATGGGAGCCTCTCTCAATGATTCGCCCCTGTTCTAATACCATAATACAATCACTGTTTTTGATAGTAGAAAGGCGATGTGCGATAACGAAGGTAGTTCTTCCATGCATCAGTCGATCCATACCTTCCTGTACGATTTTCTCAGTACGGGTATCAATGGAACTGGTTGCTTCATCAAGGATTAATACTGGTGGGTCTGCGATGGCTGCTCTTGCGATAGATAGGAGCTGTCTCTGACCCTGACTTAAGTTGGCACCATCTCCAGTAAGAACAGTGTCATATCCCTGTGGAAGCCGTTCGATAAAGCTGTCTGCGTTGGCAAGTTTTGCTGCTTCGATAACCTCTTCATCGGTCGCATCTAATTTACCATAGCGGATATTGTCTTTGACGCTTGCTGTAAATAAATGCGTATCCTGTAACACCATTCCGAGGGAATGTCTTAAATCGGCTTTCTTTATCTTATTGATGTTAATGCCGTCGTAACGGATTTTTCCATCCTGTATATCATAGAAACGGTTGATAAGGTTAGTGATCGTTGTCTTTCCAGCTCCGGTAGAACCAACGAATGCAATCTTTTGTCCTGGTGTGGCAAACATTTTGATATCGTGAAGTACAATCTTCTTCTCATCGTATCCAAAGTCTACACCGAGGAATTCTACATCACCAAGAAGCTTGGCATACGTTGTTGTTCCATCTTCTTTATGAAAATGTTTCCATGCCCAGGTTCCAGTATGTTTGTCTGTTTCGTGAATCGTTCCATCTGCATCTTCTGTTGCATTGACAAGAGTTACATAGCCTTCATCTACTTCTGGTTCTTCGTCAAGAAGCTCAAAGATTCGCTGTGCTCCGGCAAGTGCCATTGCAACAAAGTTTACCTGTTGGCTGACCTGACCGATTGGCATATTTAAACTCTTATTAAATGTCAAAAAGCTTGCTAATCCACCAAGAGTAAAACTGCCAATTCCATTGATAGCAAGAATACCACCAACAATCGCAACGATAACATAACTGATATTTCCAACCTGTGCATTTACTGGCATGGCAATATTGGCAAATTTATTTGCATTATCCGCACTATGAAACAGTTTATCATTTAATTCTTTAAATTCTTCAATACTTTTTTCTTCATGGCAGAATACTTTGACAACTTTTTGTCCCTGCATCATTTCCTCGATATAACCATTAGCCGCACCAAGGTCTTTTTGTTGCTGTACGAAGTATTTTCCACTCAAAGTTGCAATACGTTTAGAAAGATAAACCATAATGCCGACCATAGCCAGACTGACAACAGTAAGCGGAACACTTAACACAAGCATACATACGATAATACTGACAACCATAATTCCACTATTAAAAATCTGTGGAATACTCTGGGAAATCATCTGGCGCAACGTATCAATATCGTTCGTATACACGGACATGATATCTCCATGTGCATGTGTATCAAAATATTTAATCGGAAGGTCCTGCATATGCGTAAACAAATCATCACGCAGGCTTCGTAACGTACCCTGAGTGATATTTACCATAATCTGTGAATACAACAGTGTAACAGCTACTCCAATCGCATAAAATCCAGCAACTCTTGTGATTGCGTGTGCAAGACCGGAAAAATCACGACTTCCATCTTTTAGCATTGGAACAATATAATCATCAATCAAAGTCTGCATAAACATCGTTCCCTGTACGTTACAGATAACACTGATCAAAATACAGATCAATACTGTAACAAAGGCAGCCCCGTAATGCTTCATAATATATCCCATAAGACGTTTTAATAAAACTCCGGGATTCTCTATCTTTTTAGCATTTTTCATATTCTTTATCCGTGCCATCTCTATTCACCTCCGTTCTCATCAAAGTCTCCGCCACCCTTAGTCTGGGATTCGTAGACATCTCTGTAAATTTCATTGGATTTCATAAGATTCTCATGGGTATCAAAACCGGAAATTTCTCCGTTATCCATAACAATAATTCTGTCTGCACTCTGAATACTGGAGACTCTCTGTGCGATGATCAATTTTGTTGTATCTGGAATTTCTTTTGCAAATGCTTCACGAATCTTTGCATCGGTTGCGGTATCTACGGCACTTGTACTGTCATCAAGAATCAGAATCTTTGGCTTTTTAAGAAGGGCTCTTGCAATACAAAGACGCTGCTTTTGCCCACCAGAAACATTCGAACCACCCTGTTCGATATATGTATGATAACCATCTGGCATTCGGTCAATAAATTCATCCGCACAGGCAAGATGGCAGGCCCTCTTACACTCTTCCTCTGTTGCATTCTCATCACCCCAGCGGAGGTTATCGAGAATTGTACCGGAATTAGAATAATAGATTGAAGCAACTTCCACTTCATTC
>JABLTS010103859.1_pt1 | contig 12877 bp, 10 predicted proteins | sample 7160081 | NCBI WGS metagenome assembly JABLTS01 (sample SAMN14651231, study PRJNA627086) | human gut metagenome | isolation source: feces | host: Homo sapiens | reverse complement strand
CATATATAAGAAGTACGCTAGATTACGACAAATATATACTGGATTATTGTATGAATCGAAAAATAAAACCTAATGGGCTAATCGAGATTCTAAACGAAGTCGAAAGTTCATCTTCAAACTTCGCCACAATTGGAGAGTATTTGAGCCATATCGAAAAGGTAAAGGAAGAATTACAGGATAATCAAAAAAATAAAGAAGTAAATGGTGTAATTTTTACAACTATGCATAGTGCAAAGGGGCTAGAGTTCGACAATGTGTATATAATCGGTGTTAATGATGGTACAATTCCACATGAAAAGTCATATGACATAGATGATGAGGAAAAGGCCGATGAACAAATTGAAGAAGAAAGAAGGCTTATGTATGTTGCAATCACAAGGGCTAAAGACAGATTATGCATAAGTTGTCCGCAAAATAAATACGGCAAAAAAGTATCAAAATCTAGATTTATAGATGAAATAGAAGAACCATTAAACTCCGAATTAAAACAAGTAAGAGTTGGAAATAAGGTGTATCACAAGACATTTAAAGAAGGAAAAGTAATCGAAAAGAAAAATAATATGATAACTGTAAAATTTAAAAATTCTACAAAGACTTTGGATTATAAAATATGCTTAAAGAATAAAATTATTAGAATATTATAGGTATGCAGAGAATAAGATAAATAAAAATCAAAAAAATATTTCTAAATTTATGAAATTAATTGACAAAAATGGATAATATAATCTATAATTAGATTAATTTAATAAGTATAATTCAATGAAAAAGAAAGTAACATAAATACAAGTTACAGCGAGCTGAGTATGGTGCGAGTCAGCAACGGAGTTTATTGTGAAAAGAGCTTTGGAGAAGACTATCTGAAAATAGTAGGATAGTAGGTAGCCTGCCTTAAAGGTTTGAGTGGATAATTATTATTTTATAATTATCAAGAAGAGTGGTAACGCGGTAATTCGTCTCTTAGTTTTTAAACTAAGGGACTTTTTTATTATAAAAAACAAGGGGGATATAATAATGAAATTAAAAAAATTATTAGCTACAGGGTTAGCTGCAATCATGGTTATGGGCTTAGTTGGATGCAGTAGTTCAAAAGGCTCAAGTTCAAGTGCATCATCAGATGCTTCAAGTTCTGCTGCAAAAACTGAAAAATTACAACAAATCAAAGATGCTGGAGTATTAAAAGTAGGTACAAGTGCTGAATATTCTCCATATGAATTCCACAAAGTTGTAGATGGGGAAGACAAAATAGTAGGATTCGATGATTTCCTAGTTCAAGAAATAGCAAAAGATATGGGGGTTAAAGTTGAATACGAAGATATGGATTTTGATGGTTTACTAGGTGCCCTACAAGCTGATAAAGTAGACATAGTTTTAGCTGGTATGACTCCAGATGAAAAAAGAAAGAAAAGTGTGGACTTCTCTGACATATACTACACAAATAGCAATGTTTGTATAGTTGCAAAAGGTAAAGAAGACACTATAAAAAAATCTGAAGATTTAAAAGACTTAAAAGTTGGTGTTCAAAAAGGAACAACTCAAGCAGATTATGTTACTAATACATTAGGAATAAGTGATGCAACTCAATTAAAGAAAATACCAGATTTAATGTTAGAACTTCAAAATGGAAAAATAGACGTTATAGTTACTGGTAAAGCTGTTGCTGAAATAAACGTTAAAAAATACGATAATATAGCAATAGGAAATACAACAGTAGGTGATGAAGTAGCTGAAACTGCAGCTGCAGCAATTAAAAAATCAAGTAATGGTGTTGACAATACTTCATTCGTAAAATCTGTAAATGACACTATAAAAAGATTACAAGATAGTGGAGATATGGATAAATACATGCAAGAAGCTTTAAAATTAGCTGAATAATAGACAATTATAAGTAGGAGATGTGATTATGGATTTTAGTGTATTAAATGGATACTATGGGGTACTTATGGAAGGTACTAAATACACAATTTTAGTATCATTAGTATCTTTAGTAGTCGGATTTGTACTTGGCTTATTAATTTGTCTAATGAAAATGTCAAATTTCAAAGTGCTAAAGCTTTTATCTAGTGCTTATGTGCAAATATTAAGAGGAACACCTTTATTTGTTCAAGTTTTTATTATTTATTTTGGTCTGCCACAATTAGGTATAGACTTTCCTGATATAGGACCTATATCATCTAAATTTATCGCTGGTGCATTTGCATTATCTATAAATTCAAGTGCATACATAGCAGAAATATTTAGATCAGGGATACAATCTGTTGATAAAGGTCAAATGGAAGCTAGTAGATCTTTAGGATTAGGATATGCAGATACTATGAGATTTGTAATAGTTCCACAAGCTATAAAAAATGTATTACCAGCATTAGCAAATGAATTTATAACATTAGTAAAAGAATCATCAGTTCTTTCCGTTATAGGTACTCAAGAAATAATGTTTAAAGCAGGAATAGTAGTTACAGCAGTATATAGACCGATGGAACCATATATAGCAGCTGCTGTTATATATCTTGTATTAACTACAATATTATCAAAACTAGTTGGTATACTAGAAAAGAAACTAGCTAAATCTAATTAATAAGGGAAAGTGATAAAATGATAAAAATAAGAAATTTACACAAAGCATTTGGAGATTTAGAAGTATTAAAAGGCATAGATTTAGAAATAAAAAAAGGTGAAATTGTCACTATAGTTGGGCCAAGTGGTTCAGGGAAAAGTACTGTACTTAGATGTATGAACCTATTAGAAGTTCCAACTACAGGACAAATAATATTTGAAGGAACAGATATTACTGATAAAAAAGTTAATATTGACGAAGTTAGACAAAGAATAGGTATGGTATTCCAAAACTTTAATCTATTTCCTAACATGACTGTTTTAGACAATATTACTTTAGCTCCAATGAGATTAAAAAAATTAAGCAAAGAAGAAGCAAATAAAAAAGCAGAAGGCTTGCTAGATAGAGTAGGATTATTAGACAAAAAAGATTCTTATCCATCACAATTATCAGGTGGGCAAAAACAAAGAATCGCAATAGCAAGAGCATTAGCAATGGAACCAGACATGATGTTATTTGATGAACCAACATCTGCCCTTGACCCAGAGATGGTAAAAGAAGTTCTTGACGTTATAAAAGAACTTGCAGAAGAGGGAATGACAATGGCTATAGTAACTCATGAAATGGGATTTGCAAAAGAAGTAGCAGATAGACTTTTATTTGTAGATGGGGGAAAAATTATAGAAGATGATAAACCAGAAGTAGTTTTCGAACATCCAAAAAATGAAAGAGCTAGAGAATTCTTCTCAAAAATATTATAGTATAATAAAAGACCTCAGGCGAAAACCTAAGGTCTTTTTGTTTATAATAAAGTATTCTAAATTAATCTATAATAATTTTAACTTATAATGTATATATCTTAGCAATATACACCTTTTTCAAAGTAATCTTTTATTTCTTCTGAATCGTTAGTTTTACCTAATGCTAGCATAAGTTTTATTCTAGCTTTTTGACCTGGTAAGTCTCCACCGAATATACATCCGATATTTTTTAAATCACGTCCAGAACCTAAATATCCGTAAGAATCATAAACTCTACCAGTTAAACATCTTGAAACTAATACAACTTCTACGCCTTTTTCTCTTGCGTATTCAAGTCCTCTAAACATTTCTGGTGGTATATTTCCTCTACCCATACCTTCGATTACGATACCTTTATATCCGCTGTCAGCAGCAAATCTTATTAAATCACCGTTCATATCAAGACCAGATTTGAATAAAGCTACTTTTGGTTCATATTTATCAGTATCTATAAAAGTCTTTTTAGAAGCATCTTTTAATAATAAAAGTTGGTTGCAATCTATTATACCTAAAGGACCGTGCGCTGGTGATTGGAAGGTATTTAAAGAAAGCGTGTCAGTTTTAGTAACTTCAGAAGCAAGAAGTATTTCATTGTTCATAGCAACAAGAACACCCTTACCAACTGCAGAATCTGATATAGCCGTACAAACTGCTGCAGATAAGTTGCTAGAACCGTCATATCCAAGCTCAGAACTACTTCTCATAGCTCCAGTAACAACTATTGGTTTATCGTTGTTTATAACTAAATCTAAGAAGTAAGCAGTTTCTTCTAAACTATCCGTACCATGAGTTACAACAACACCGCAGATCTCTTCTCTTTCTAAAAGATTATTTATATATTGTTTTAATTCCATTAACTTTTCAAAAGTCATATGTGGACTTGGTATTTCATCAAAATTATGTCCTTCTATTGTAGCAACTTTATTTATGTTAGTCGCTAAAGATAATATTTCTTCTCCAGATAAACTAGGTATAGCCGCTCCAAGTTCTGGATCTATAGTCATAGATATTGTTCCCCCTGTAAAAACAACAGCTACTTTTTTCTTAATTGACATAAATGCACCTCCGAGTGTCTCAAAAATAATTACATTTAATATTTTATAATATGTTTACAATTATGTACATATTTTATATTTTATATTTACATTTTGAAAGGGGATAATAAGCTATTTTTAAATTGTTTTTATATTTTTGCATAATAAAATTAGAGTTTATTATACTTTGAATTAAAAAAATAAAGTTAAAGTTAAAAATTCCGTAAAAAATAAAGTGGAGTAGACAAATCAAGGCTATATACTAATGAAAGTTAAGAATTTACTAAAAATTTTTATGATATTTCTTCTTAGAAAACAAAAAGGTACAAGTAATTTGTTTTACTTGTACCTCGATATCGATTTATAAGTATTATCCGCCAAATATGCAAGAACTTCTTTTAAATAACATAGAAGATCCAACTTTAATATATCCATATTTACCAGCACTATTTTTAACTTTTATATATTTTTTATTTCTATTTTGATATAATGCATAAATATAAACAGGTTGATTTTTCTTGATAGTAAAGGCTTTTTTAGTGCCTTTAGTTGAAGTATAAGCAGTTAAATAGTAACACACCTAATTTTTTTAATAAATTCATTTTCTATCCCTCGTTTTTAAAATTTTTTCTTATAAATAAATTTAAAAATTCACTAGCATTATGGAAGGCTTAGATAGCGTTCTAATGTTTCTGCATTTATAAATCCTTGCCATCCTCTAGAAAAATTAGGAGATGATATACCACCATGATAGAAATAGTATACAACGCCTTTATGTACAGTTTTATATCCAATTTCAGTATATCCATCTTGTGGATTCTTATTTAAATATTTTTTTATATAGGTTTTACTATATTGTTTTGATACTTTAACTTTACATCTATATTTTTTTGATCCAACTTTAGCTGTAATAACAGCAGTTCCCTTTTTTTGACCTGTTACTTTACCTGTTTTAGAAACAGTAGCTACAGATTTATTACTTGAATACCAAGTAACCTTTTTTTTAGTATTTTTGACTTTTAATTGTGATATTTGCTTTCTAAGTAATGTAATATTGGTCTTATTTAATTTTATACTAGCTGCATAAGAAGTATTACTAGATAAGCTAAAAGTAGTTAGCACTATTGCGAATGCTAAAAATAATGAAATGATTTTTTTATTAATTCCTCTCATTTATACCCTTTCTCCTCTTTTATTTTGTATAACATATCATATGATAGCATATTGAGAGTATAGTATCAACCAAATAGTGGAAAATGATATTGGATTATTTACATTTAAAAACAGAAAAAGGTACACAAATAAAGCTAATTTGATTATGTACCCTTTAGTATCTATATAAAAATATAAAGATTAAAATTATTTAAGTTCTTATCTCCACCATAAACAAGAATCTTCTTTAAATAGCATAGAAGAACCGACTTTTATATATCCATATTTACCAGCACTATTTTTAACTTTAATATATCGTTTATTTCCATTTTGATATAATGCATAGATATGAGTATAGCTGTCTTTTTTAATAGTAAAAGCCTTTTTAGTGCCTTTAGTTGAAGTATAAGCAGTTAAGTTTTTAGCAGCGATATATTTATTTTTTCTTACAACGCTATGAGTATAAGCAGTTAACTGATTAGATAGAGTATATCCATTTACTTTTACTTTATCTATGCAAGAAAAACAACCGATAGCATGAGTAAATTTAGAATATCTTCCAAGTTCACTTTCAGCTAAACTAAGCATACCTGTATTAGGATTGTAGCTTGATACGGATGCATCATAGTAAAATTTATTTACTTTACAAGTATTATTTTTAAATTTTAGAATTCTTGTTGCACATTCACTATCTCCAGCCCATTCTAAAACTATTTCAGCGCTTTTATCTTTGTTATTGAAGTCATAAATTTTGACATTATAACTATAATAATCTGTATTATAATCAGAGATAAGAGTTGTTGTACAACTATTAACCTTTAATAAAAGTTTTCCTTTTGATTCGTAAACTTTTATTGTATCTTTGTCCTTGTCTCCATCGATATCATATTTGTAAGTAATGTTAGGTTTGATTACCTTTTTGCAAGATGTTGCTGCATAAGCATTTGAAGGTGAAATACCAAATGTGCTAACTGTTAACATTGCAGCAGCTAGAATTGAAACCCCTAGTTTTTTTAATAAATTCATTTCTACGACCCCCTGTAAATTTATTTTCTATACTAACCTTAGCACTATATTTTTATGTAATCAATGAATACAGAAAAACTGTAATTTTTTTGAAACTCGATATAAATGACTGTAAACTTTTTGAAACCTTAAAATGAGAGTTTTTATTGAAAAATATGATAAAATTGAAAATATGAAAAGTGATGTTTTTACAAATACTTATCAAAATAAATATTATTTAAAGTAAAATATTTTGAGAAATAAAAAAAAGAGCCAGGGGAAGCTCTTTTTTTAAGGGGTCAAACTGATTCCGTTTCAATTTAACAATAATAAATAATATAAAGTCTATTCTCAAAAGGGGTATTCGAATAGAAATATTAGTATGGCTATCTGGGGGATAACCTTAAATCTATAATAACAAAATTCGACACAAAAATCAAATGTTAATTTATGGTAATTATATGCAAGTGGTTTGATGTAGTATTTTCAACGTTTGTATATACAACTGATTTCAACAGATACTAATATTAAAAATAAAATAAAATATAAATACAGGATACAGTTAATTTAAAAACTATACTACAAAGGTATGGAATAAAAAATAATAATTTGTTTATAATCAAAAGAGAATATTTTTAAGGCTAAAACCTTAAAAATTGAAGGCTTTAATGGTATAATATATAAGTCATTCGTACGACTTAGATTTTTATACAAGCTTAATAAAAGAAATTATATAAATTTAAATAAATTATTAAAAAAGGACGGTGTAGTAATATGGAAATTTATTTAGATAATAGTGCAACGACTAAACCATACCAAGAAGTTGTCGATAAAATGGTTCTAGCTCTTACTACTCAATATGGAAATCCTTCATCTATATACAAAAAAGGTATAGAAGTTGAACGTGAAATAAAAGAAATCAGAAGAAATATTGCGAGAAGTTTAGGTGCTAAGGAAACTGAGATATATTTCACATCAGGTGGGACAGAGTGTAACAATACTATAATAAGAAGTGTTGCAAACTTAAACAAAAAAACTAAAAACCATATAATCTCAACAGTTATAGAACATCCATCTGTTTTAAATACGCTGAAAGATTTAGAAGCTGATGGTTTTGAAGTAACTTATTTACCAGTTGGTAAAGATGGAAAAATATCATTAGAAAATTTAAAAAATGCAATAAAAAAAGAAACTATTTTAGTATCTGTTATGCATGTTAATAACGAAATCGGAACTATACAACCAATTGAAGAGATTGGGAAATACTTAAAATCATTAGATGAAAAAGTATACTTCCATGTAGATGGTGTACAATCTTATGCAAAAATCAAATTCAGACCATCAAGATATAATATAGATTTTATGAGTGTTAGTGGTCATAAATTACATGGTCCAAAAGGAATTGGATTTATGTATGTAAAAGAAAACAACAGAATAAAACCACTTCTTACTGGTGGTGGACAAGAAATCGGAATAAGATCAGGAACTGAGAATGTACCTGGTATATATGGAATTGGTGAAGCTGTTAGAATATTAAATCAAGATTTAGAAGGAACTATAGACAAGGTAAGAGGGCTTAGAGACCTTCTAAAAGAAGAGATATTAGCTAATATAGATAACGTTAAGATAAATTCACCAGAAGACGGTGTATGCCACGTTTTAAACGTATCATTCAGAGGTGTTAGAGGAGAGGTTCTTCTACATTATTTAGAACAAAAAGAAATCTACGTTTCTACAGGTTCTGCTTGTTCTTCTAAGAAAAAAGGAAGTCATGTATTAAACGCTATCGGATTAACTCCAGACGAGATTGAAGGAGCTATAAGATTTAGTTTAAGTGATTTAAATACAAAAGAAGAAATTATGCAAACTGTTGAAGTTTTAAAAGAATCTGTATCAGATTTAAGAATGATAATAGGCAGAAGAAGATAGTTTAAATAGACTAAATATAAGTTTTAGCAATAAATAAGATAAATAAAATGAAAAAATAGAGCAAAACTAAATAGTAAGATATAAAGAAAGGAGTATGCCAAGATATTTATTTTGGCAACGTGAAAAAGTGTATAACGCGTTAATTGTAAAATACGGAGAAATAGGAATCAAAGGAAAAAACAGATATATATTCGAAAATAAATTAATAAAAAACATAAAAAATATGTTAAAACCATTAGGTAAATTCGATGTATACAAAGAATACGGAAGAGTTTATGTTGAACTTGGTGATTACGATTATGAAGAAGTAATGGAAGAAGTTAAAAAAGTATTCGGTATAGTTGGAGTATGTCCAGTTATAAAATTAGACAGAAAATCAGATGATATCGAAGAAGCTTATCAATTATTACAAGAAACTGCATTAAAAGTTTTAGAAGAAAAAATAGAACAAGGATGCAAAAACTTCAAAGTTGAAAGTAGAAGAGGAGATAAGTCATTCAGAATGACATCTCAAGAAATGAGTATAGATATCGGTGGATATTTATTAAGCAAAACTGAAGGTAAAATACCAGTTGAATTAAGAAATCCAGAAACAAAAATAAAATGTGAACTTAGAGAGCACAATGTAGTTGCTTATAGCGACACAGTGCCTGGTTATGGTGGTCTTCCAATAGGAACTAATGGTAAAGCTATGTCTTTATTATCAGGTGGTATAGACTCTCCTGTTGCATCTTGGATGGTTGCAAAAAGAGGGGTAGAAGTTGAATGTATACACTTCCACACATATCCGTTTACAAGTGAAAAATCAATGGAAAAAGTAAGAGATTTAGCAAGAATATTAGCTAAATACTGTGGAAAAGTTAGACTTCACAAAGTTAACTTATTAGAAATACAAAAAGCTGTTGGTGTAAACTGTAAAGAAGAGGCTATGACAATAATCTCTAGACGTTTCATGATGAGAATAGCTGAAGAAGTAGGTAAATTAAGAAGATGTGATGCTTTAGTTACTGGAGAAAGTATAGGACAAGTTGCATCACAAACAATACAAGGTCTTACTTGTACAAATGCTTCTGTAAGCATGCCAGTTTTCAGACCATTAATAGCAATGGACAAAACTGAAATAATAGACGTAGCTAAAACTATAGGTACATTTGAAACATCAATCATACCAGAAGAAGATTGTTGTTCAGTATTTGCACCAAAAAGACCAGTTACAAAACCTAAATTAGACAGAATAGAAGCTGATGAAGCATCTTTAGATGTAGAAGGTTTAATAGCAGATGCCATAGAAAAAATGGAAGTTGAGATCATAGAATTCTAAGGAGATGAGTTATAAATGGTAGAGATTTTATCTGTGGGCTTGGGTGGATTTCTAGGAGCTATATCTAGATATATAATATCAATGCAAGCATCAAGACTCTTTACTGGACGAATACCTATAGGAACATTATGTGTAAACATTTTAGGGGGATTACTTATAGGATTGATTTTAGAGTTAAATTCAAGAACTAATGTAGTATCGCCTCAGATGAAATTATTTTTAACCACAGGACTTATGGGAGGTCTTACAACATTCTCAACATTTAGTTATGAGACAGTAGGGCTTTTCTCTGATGGAAGCTATACAAGTGCAATGATAAATATAATTTTAAACGTTGTGCTAAGTTTAGTTGGTGTGATTATAGGTAAAAATATACTTGTTAATTTAATAGGATAATACAAAAGAGCAGGTGAGTAGAGGTTATAAATTCTACTACCTGCTTTTTAAATTATAATAAAAAAGAAGTCTTATTCAGACTTCCAAAGTATAAAAAATTATAAAGTTTAATAACTTTAAAAATATATAAGGGCATTTTTAAGACATATAAATATATGTCTAGAGTGAGCATTAACATTAAGTAATATAATGTCACTTATCTATAATAATATCCATATGGATACTATTTAGCAGCTTTATTGTTATGAACTTCTACACCAAATGATTCAACAATATCACTAGCACGTTTAATTTCTTCTGGAGTAGGTTCTTGTACGTCTTTAAGTTCGTATTCAAATCCCATGTTCTCCCATTTGTGAATTCCCATACCGTGATATGGTAAAAATTCAACACGATCAACGTTATTTAGAGTAGATACAAATTGACCTAATTTTTCTAAGTCTTTTTGATCATCTGTTATACCAGGGACAAGAACTTGTCTAATCCAAACTGGAATATTTCTTTCGTCTAAATGTTTTGCTAGTTTAAGTGCTTTTTCATTTCCAACACCAGTTAATTGTTTACATTTTTCATTATCTATATGTTTTATATCTAATAAAACAAGATCAGTGTAGTCTAATAATTTATCAACTTTCTCAATATCAACAAATCCTGCAGTATCAAGGCATGTATGTATACCTAATTCCTTGCATTTTGCGAATAATTCTGTAACAAATTCAGCTTGTAGAGTAGCCTCACCACCAGAAGCTGTTACACCACCACCAGAGAACTGCATATAAGTTTGATATTTCATTATATCTTGTGCTAATTCATCAACAGTGTATTCTTTTCCGCAATTTGTTTTCCAAGTGTCTCTATTGTGGCAGTATTTGCATCTTAGAGGGCATCCTTGGAAGAATATTATATATCTTATACCTGGTCCATCTACTGTACCAAATGTTTCAATTGAGTGTACTCTACCTTTTAACATATTCAATCCTCCGTATAGAATGAGATTCTTCTGTATATAAATATAATTTTCTAAGATATTATTTATTATTCTATATAAATAATATGAGTCAAAGCAGAATTTCTAAATCCTATTGGAATATTGTATACATTAAGTACTATTATGAGATAATTATAAATCAATAAGTTAGAAATGTCCACCTAAAAAGAAATTTATATATATAAAACCCCAGAGAACTTCAAAATTCTCTGGGGTTTTGACATTATTTAAATTTAATTTTAATTATATTTTAATTAAATATTAAGCCATTTTACCATGGAAAGTTCTGTTTATAACGTCTAATTGTTGTTCTTTAGTTAATTTTATGAAGTTAACTGCATATCCTGAAACTCTTATAGTTAATTGAGGATATTTTTCTGGATGTTCCATTGCATCTTCTAAAGTTGATCTATCGAACACGTTTACGTTTAAGTGATGAGCGTTTTGTCCGAAGTATCCGTCCATCATTGATGATAAGTTTTTAATTCTTTCTTCTTTAGTTTTTCCAAGAGCACCTGGTACTATAGAGAAAGTATTTGATATACCATCTTGTGAATGTTCGTATGGTAATTTAGCTACTGATGATAATGAAGCTAATGCACCACTGTTATCTCTTCCGTGCATTGGGTTAGCACCTGGAGCAAATGGTTGTCCAGCTCTTCTTCCGTCTGGAGTGTTACCAGTTTTCTTACCGTAAACAACGTTTGAAGTTATAGTAAGAACTGATTGAGTATGATAAGAATTTCTATAAGTTTTATTTTTTCTTATTTTGTTCATCATAGACTCAACTAAGTAGCAAGCTATTTCATCAGCTCTATCATCGTTGTTTCCGTATTTTGGATAGTCTCCTTCTATTTCGAAGTCAACTGCTACGCCTTCTTCATTTCTTATAGTTTTAACTTTAGCATATTTTATAGCTGATAAAGAGTCAGCACAAACTGAAAGACCAGCTATACCACAAGCCATAGTTCTAAATACATCTCTATCATGTAAAGCCATTTCTAAAGCTTCATATGAATATTTATCATGCATGTAGTGGATTATGTTTAATGTATTTACATATAAGTTAGCTAACCAATCAGTGAATGGTTCGAATTTAGCCATTACTTCATCGTAATCTAAGTATTCAGAAGTTATTGGTTCGAATCTTGGTCCTACTTGAGCACCTGATTTTTCATCAACCCCACCGTTTATAGCGTATAATAATGTTTTAGCTAAGTTAACTCTAGCTCCGAAGAATTGCATTTGTTTACCTATTTTCATTGCAGATACACAACAAGCTATTCCGTAGTCATCTCCCCAGTATGGTCTCATTAAGTCGTCGTTTTCATATTGAACTGAACTTGTATCTATTGATACTTGAGAACAGAAATCTTTGAATCCTTGTGGGAAGTGGTTAGACCAAAGTACTGTTAAGTTTGGTTCTGGTGATGGTCCAAGAGTGTAAAGAGTATTTAAAACCCTGAATGAGTTTTTAGTTACTAATGTTCTACCATCTATACCTTGTCCACCTATTGATTCTGTTACCCAAGTTGGGTCACCTGAGAATAAATCATTGTAATCTGGAGTTCTTAAGAATTTAACCATTCTTAATTTCATAACGAAGTGGTCCATTAATTCTTGAACTTCTTCTTCAGTTATTAATCCAGCTTTTAAATCTCTTTCGAAGTATATATCTAAGAAAGTAGAAGTTCTACCGAT
>JABLTS010006672.1_pt1 | contig 12895 bp, 10 predicted proteins | sample 7160081 | NCBI WGS metagenome assembly JABLTS01 (sample SAMN14651231, study PRJNA627086) | human gut metagenome | isolation source: feces | host: Homo sapiens | reverse complement strand
TAATCGAAAATGTACAATTATTTTTTTGAAAATATAGAAAAAGAGCTATCGCTAGCGGATTTTTTTACCCGCTATTGCGACAGCTTCTTTTTTTATTTAATCATATCCAATATCACAATCACAAGTGTTACGCAAAGGATAAAAAGAAAAGAACTGTGCAAAATATAACAGTAAGGAAAAATAAGAATGTATTAGGAGCACAGTTATGGAAGATAGTAAAAAAGATTATAAAAGTATAGTAAGTTCAGAAGCATTTCCAGGAATATTGCTATTAGGAGCTACAATATTAGCATTAATATTAGCAAATACTGAATTAGATAGATATTATAATTATATTTTATATGATTTGAAAATTGGAGAAGAATTTAATTTACATGTTTTCATAAATGATTTTTTAATGGCTATATTTTTCTTAGTTGTAGGATGTGAAATTAAAAGAGAGATTGTATATGGAAAACTTTCAAATATAAAAGAAGCATCATTTCCAGTGTTAGCTGCTATAGGGGGGATGCTCGTACCTGCATTAATATTTACTTTATTTAATTTTAAAAGTGGATTTGAAATTGGGGCAGGGATACCACTATCAACAGATATAGCATTTGCAATAGGTATTTTTTCAATTCTTGAAAGTAAGCTGAAGTTTTCACTAAAATTATTTTTGCTTACCTTAGCTGTAGTAGATGATTTGCTATCAATAGTTATAATAGGTGTTTTTTATTCTTCTCATATAAGAATTTCTGGAATAATTATTTCATTGATTTTAATAGCAGCTTTATTTTGTGTTAGATTTTTTAATAAAAGAAATAGATTATATCCATATTTAATATTAGGATTAGCATTATGGATAGCTATATTTTATAGTGGAATTCATTCTACTTTAAGCGGAGTAATATTAGCATTTAGTATACCTGTTTTACATGAAAAGGATAGGGATAAGGATTTAAGTTATAAGATTGAGCATAAGTTTGAGCCGTTTTCAAATTTTGTAATACTTCCTTTATTTGCTTTTGCTAATACAGGGATAACTCTAGGAGGAAGTTTGAATTTAGCAAAGGATTACCCTTTAATGATTGGAATAATATTAGGATTGGTTATTGGAAAACCATTAGGAATTATGATTTTTGGATATTTAGGAAGCTTAATAGGCATAACTAAAAAGCCTACAGATGCATCTTGGTATGATGTATTGGAGGTTTCAATACTTGCAGGAATAGGATTTACAATGTCCTTATTTGTATCAGAGATAGCATTTAAAGGAAGAGAAATTGAGCTAAGTGTATCAAAGATTTCAGTTTTAATTGCTGCTGTTGTTTCAATAATATTAGCAAGTATTTTAACATTTGTTGGAGATAGAGTTAAGCATAAAAAGTAGTTTAAATTATATAATAATAAAATGAGTTTGAAATATATAAGCAATTTATAAAGCACTTTCATATATTATTTATGACAAAAATATATAGGAAGTGCTTTATTATGAGCATAATAAGTAAAGTGTTATATCGTACTATGATTTCAGCAGGAGGAATTCTAGAAAAAAAGTTTAATAAATATACATTAAACTCAAAAAGTGTAAATGAAGAAGTATTATTTAAAATAATAAATAAAAATAAGAAGTGTAAATATGGAGAAAAATATAATTTTAGTTCAATAAAATCTATAAATGAATATAAAGAAAAAGTGCCAATTACAGATTACTCAGCTTATGAGCAATATATAAATGAAATGTTAAAGGGAGAAAAAAATATATTGATTAGTGATGAGGTTGAATATTTTGGACATACATCAGGAACAACAGGTAAACAAAAATTAATACCTGTCACTAAAAAATCAAGAGAAGTTGGAAGTAAGTATATGGCTCTTTTAATAGAAAGGTTTGCCTATAATAATCTAAAAAAACAATGGAATTATGGACGAGGGTTGATGTTAGCAGATACTGTTATGACTACTTACTCTGATGGAGGGGTACCTATATGTTCTGCAACGTCAGGTGGGATGGAATCAATAAAAAATATACTGCCTAAGATATATACTTCTCCATATGAAGTAATGAAAATAAAAGATAAAAATGCAGCATTATATTTACATCTATTATTTGCTCTTGAAGATAGAAATTTAACTTATATAAGTGGTGTATTTATTTCAAATGTTTTAGATGCATTAAGGATTCTAGAAGATAAAAATGAGTTATTGGTAAAAGATATTAGAAGGGGAAGCATTAATAGGAATTTAAATATTGATGATGAAACAAGAAAAAATTTAAATAGCTATTTAAAAGCAAATGCAGGAAGAGCTGATGAAATAGAAAAAGAATTTTCAAAGGGGTTTAGAGGGATATGTAGGAGGCTTTGGCCAAAGATAACTTATATCGCAGCTGTAACAGGTGCTAATTTTTCAATATATGATGATATGGTAGATTATTATACTGAATCATTACCAATTTATTCTCCAGCATATGCAGCTACTGAAGCTATGATAGGAGTTAATCCTTATATATCTAAAATAAGATATGTAGTAATACCAGATACAGTATTTTATGAATTTATGCCAATAGGAGAAGGTAATAAAGACAATCCTAAAACTTATTGTATAGATGAATTAAAGGTAGATGAAATGTATGAGGTTATAGTAACTAACTATGCTGGACTTTATAGATATAGATTAGGTGATGTAATAAAGGTAGTTGATTATTATAATAATTCACCAGAAATTGAATTTTTATATAGAAAAAATCAAGTTATTAATATGGTTTCTGAAAAAACAACAGAAGAACATTTAATATCTTCAATAGATAAAACTATGAAAGAACTTAAGTTATCATTAATTGATTATACAACATTGGCAGATAATACAATAACACCTGGGAGATATGTTTTTTATTTTGAATTAAATAAAGAAATATCTAAAGATAAGATAAAAGAGATTGAAAGGGTTTTAGATTTAGAACTTCAAAAAGCTAATTTAGCTTATGGAAGATTTAGAAAGAATAATAAATTATCATGTATAAGCATTAATATTGTTAGAAAGAATACATTTGATAATATAAAGAAATTTTTAATCTCAAAAGGAGTTTCAAAAAGTCAAATTAAAATTCCAAGGGTGGCAACTAATAAGAAAGATATTTTAAGAATTTTAAATGATAATAGAATATAAATAAAGTAAAGAGGTGGTATAGTTAAATTTTCATATCACTTCTTTTAATTTTAGTTAAGAATAAGATTAATGTAATGTTATAATAAGAATTATGCAAAGAAAGGAAATAAAAAATATGTGGATATTATATGCATTTGGATCTGCATTTTTTGCTGGTGCAACATCAATTTTAGCTAAGATAGGGGTTAAGGATATTGATTCTCATGTTGCTACCGCAATAAGAACTATAGTAGTATTGATTTTTTCATGGATTATGGTATTTATAGTAGGATCACAAGGAACTATAGGAAATATAAGTGGAAAAACATTGACATTCTTAATATTATCGGGATTTGCAACAGGAGCATCATGGTTATGTTATTTTAAAGCATTGCAATTGGGTGATGTAAATAAGGTAGTACCTATTGATAAAAGTAGTATAATCTTAACAATGGTATTAGCCTTTATTTTTCTAGGGGAAAATATAACTATAAACATGGTAGTTGGGATGATTGGTATAGGTATTGGTACTTATTTGATGATTCAAAAAAAAGAAAGCATAGAAAAAGTAGTTAAAGGAAAAGCTTGGTTAGTATATGCATTATTATCGGCTATATTTGCTTCATTAACTTCTATATTAGGTAAAGTTGGGATAGAAAATGTAGAGTCAAATTTAGGAACGGCAATTAGGACAATAGTCGTACTTATAATGGCATGGATTATTGTTTTTGCTACTAAAAAACAAAGTGATGTAAAAAAGATAGATAAGAAAAGTTTGTTATTTTTAATATTGTCAGGAATAGCAACAGGAGCATCATGGTTATGTTATTATAAGGCATTACAAGATGGACTAGCTTCTATAGTTGTTCCAATAGATAAGCTTAGTATTTTAGTAACTATATTATTTGCTTATGTGTTTTTAAAAGAAAAATTATCAAAAAAATCAATAGTTGGGTTAGTATTAATTGTAGTTGGAACATTGATATTATTAATAAAGATTTAGTAAATAACCTTTTTAGATAAACTTATTTTAGTGAGGTAATTAACAAATGAAAAAATTTAATTTAATAACAAAGAAGATACAAAAAAGAAAAGATTAGAGAAGGTTATAGAAATGTTGGAAAAGAAAGAGAAGATGAAGTAAATAGCATTATTGTGTTAAAAAAAGCCTATATTTTGCAAGAAAAATAGTAATATTATTATGTATAATCACATTATAAACTGAATTCTTAGCTTAATATTGATGTTATTTACACATTAAGTTAGAATTTGGTATCTAAAGGCTTGCAAGTTGTTATCTTTTAATTAAATGAGGTGGGAATATTACAATGGCTAGCTATTAGATAAATTAATATGTAAGAAAAAGAATTGAGTTTTTATAATGTGGAGGTAACAAATATGGAAAGACAATGGTGGCATAGCTCAGTAGTGTATCAAATATATCCAAGAAGCTTTAACGATAGTAACGGTGATGGAATAGGTGATATCAATGGGATTAGAGAAAAATTAGATTATCTAAAGGAACTTGGTATAGATGTTATTTGGCTTAGTCCAGTTTATAAATCTCCAAATGATGATAATGGGTATGATATAAGTGATTATTGTGATATCATGGATGAATTTGGAACAATGGAAGATATGGACAACCTTTTAAAAGAAGCTAATGAAAAAGGAATAAAGATTCTTATGGATTTAGTTGTTAACCATACTTCTGATGAGCACAAATGGTTTATTGAAGCAAAAAAATCTAAAGATAATGAATATAGAGATTATTATATATGGAGAGATCCAGTAGAAGGACATGAGCCAAATGAATTAGGATCTTGTTTTAGTGGAAGTGCATGGCAATATGATGAAACAACAGGTCAATACTATTTACATTTATTCAGTAAGAAGCAACCTGATTTAAATTGGGAAAATGAAAAAGTAAGAAATGAAGTTTATAAAATGATGAATTTCTGGGTTGATAAAGGAATTGGTGGATTTAGAATGGATGTTATAGATCTTATAGGTAAAGTTCCAGATAAGATGATAACAGGAAATGGACCAAAACTTCATGATTATCTACAAGAAATGAATAAAGCAGCTTTAGAAGGTAATGATTTGTTAACTGTAGGGGAAACATGGGGAGCTACTCCAGAAGTTGCAAAGCTGTACTCAAATCCAGAGAGACATGAATTAAGTATGGTATTCCAATTTGAACATATAGGATTAGATCAAATTGAAGGAAAAGAAAAGTGGGATCTTAAACCATTAGAATTACTTGAATTAAAGAAAGTTTTATCTAAGTGGCAAACAGAACTTGAAGGACAAGGTTGGAACAGTCTTTTCTGGAATAATCATGACCTTCCTAGAATAGTTTCAAGGTGGGGAAATGATAAGGAATATAGAGTTCTAAGTGCTAAAATGCTTGCTACACTTCTTCATGGAATGAAAGGAACTCCTTATATATATCAAGGTGAAGAACTAGGAATGACTAATGTAAGATTTGAAGATATTAATGAGTATAATGACATTGAATCTTTAAATATGTATAAAGATAGAATTTCAAAGGGATATACTCATGAAGAAATAATGGAGTCTATTTATGCTAAGGGAAGAGATAATGCAAGAACTCCAATGCAGTGGGATAATTCAGAAAATGCTGGATTTACAACAGGAAAGCCTTGGCTTTCTATAAATGAAAATTATGAAGTTATAAATGCAAAACAATGCCTAGAAGATGAAAATTCAATTTTCCATCATTATAGAAAGCTTATAAATATAAGAAAGCATAATGATACTATAATCTACGGAGATTACACTTTATTATGTGAGGATGATAATAATATATTTGCATATGTTAGAGAATTAAATGGTGATAAAATATTAGTTGTTTGCAATTTCTATGATAAAGAAGTTGATTTTAATTTTGAGGGAGATTTCAATCATTCTGAAATCTTATTAAGCAATTACAAGGATTCAAGTACTTTATTAGAAAATTTAACTTTGAGACCATATGAAGCTATAATGTATAGAATTAAGTAATATAAGTTTTTTAAATGCCTATAGTATAAACTAAAGAGTTAGATTTATACTATAGGCAATTTTTTTATTTTTAATATAATACAATATATGTTAATATGGTATAGAAAGGAAGGAGGAGGCATATTGTATACAATACACCAATGGCTTTTATTATTTTATTTATATTGCTTTGCAGGATGGATATGGGAATCATGCTATGTTTCATTAAAAAAGCGTAAATGGATAAATAGAGGTTTTTTAAAAGGCCCTCTACTACCTATTTATGGTTCAGGAGCAATAGTCGTATTAGTTTCAACTATAATGGTGCAAAATAATACTTTTTTAATATTTATTATAGGAATGATTGCAGCAACTATATTAGAGTATATTACTGGAGAGTTAATGGAAAGGATATTCCATGTTAGATATTGGGATTATAGTGATAAGCCATTTAATATTAATGGACATATATGTTTATTATCATCTTTGGCTTGGGGAATATTTTCGGTGCTTTTAGTAAAGATAGCTAATCCTAAAATAGCTAATTTAGTTGTAATGATACCAAATCAAGTTTCTGAGATAATAGCTTATCTAGCTACTATTTTTATTACCGTTGATGCAGTCCAATCATTTAATGAAGCAATTAATTTAAAGAATGTATTAGTTAAAATAACTGAAAGAAATGAAACTGTAAGTGTTATAAAAAAGAGATTAGAAATTGTTGAAGCTTTTATTAATGAAGATATCAAGGATTTACAAGGAAGAATACTTGATAAACTTGAAATCCAACAAGAAAGGAAGAGTGAGAAAAAGACAAAAAAAGCAATGCATATAGAAGCTATTATAAGAAAGAATTTATCTATAACTGAAGAAAAAATCAGAGGCTTATCTGAAAAAATATCATTGTATATGGATAAACTTGAGGGTGTGCCTTTCAGGGGTTCAGAAGATACTGAGCATTTAAAGTTAGAATTTAAAGAGTATATTAATAAATTAAGAATGCATGAAAGTAGAATTCATAATACTGAAAATAATGTGTATATAAAATCAATAAAAATATTACGAAGAAATCCAAATGCTAAGGCAAAGAAGTATGAAGAAGCAATGAATGAAGTTAAAAATTTAGATAAGGAATTAAATGATAAATAAAGAAAGATATATAATATAATATAATACTGAATTAAGCTAAATCAATTAGATAGGATATAATTTTGAGTCATAATGGAGTTTATGGCTCGATTTTTTTAGAATAAAAATTATAGATGAAATACTATATTGGGGGTAGGAGAAAAATGAGAAAAAGAATTAAATATTTATTTTTATGTATTGTAACAATAGGATTATTAGTGGGATGTACTAATTCGTCAAAAGAGCAAAATGTAGAAAGTTTTATTAGAAAGTTAGTATCATATGATACTTATAAAGATATATCAAGTCTTGAAGAGTCAGGACGATTCATTGAAGATTGTAAATCAATATTTGGTGAATATATTACTGATGATGCTTTTGATTTATTAATGGCTAATAGAATATTTACTAGATATAGCAGTGTTATATCAGAAGCAAGTGCTGTTACAGATATTAATTTTACAAAAACTAGTGAAACAGAAAATGATGGATATATTCATTTTGAGTATGAGGTTTCATATAAACTAGAACTTAATGGTGAAACTGTTGATATGAAAGATTATATGGCTTTTAATGTACTTGATGAAAAAGGATATAAGATTGAAAAGGTATCAATATCAGATAAGACAAGCAGTATTTTTAAAGCATTTTAAAGAAGAATATATAATATAGTGATAAGGTTGAATAATGATTAAGTTTATGGCTCAACTTATATTATTAAAAGTAATATAGATATGCTTATGAATAATATTAAAATAAAATACTTATAGGGGATATGTTAGGGGAGTGAGAAAATGAATGAGAAAGTATTAATTAATAATAAAGAATATACTTTTGTAAAAGATTATAGAGATGATAAAAACTTAAGAACAAGATTAAATGATTTAACTGATAAAACCTATGGATTTAACTTTAAAGAATGGTATGAAGCTGGTTATTGGGAAGAAGTATATATTCCATATTCATTATTAGATGGAGATAAATTAATAGCAAATGCATCTGTAAGTATTATGAAAATGAATGTTTTAGGTAAAAAGAAAAACTATATTCAAATAGGAACAGTAATGACTGATAATGAGTATAGAAATAAAGGTTTATCAAGATATTTAATTGAAAAAATAATTAGTGAATATAAAGAAAAGAGTGATTGTATTTATTTATCAGCAAATGATACAGTATTAAATTTTTATCCTAAGTTTGGATTTGAAAAAGTTAATGAATATAAGTATTCAATAAGTAAAATTAAAGAAGCTACTAATATTAAGAAGAGAAAATTAAATATAGATAATAAAGAAGATAAAAAAATATTAGAAAGTATTCTTGATAACAGTATAGTAAATTCAAAGCTTTATGTTGAAGATAATAAGAATTTAATTATGTTTTACTGTTTAGGATTTTTAAAAGAATGTATTTATTATATTAAAGAATATAACTCAGTTGCTATTTGTGAGTATGAAGAGGATGTATTAAATATTAATGGTATATTTTGTGATAGAAATTTTGATTTAGATAAAGTAATAAATGTTTTAATGGACAGTAAAACTAAAAAAGTAAATTTAGGATTTACACCTATTGATACAAATGGATATGAGAAAAGTATATTGACTGATGATAATAATACTTTATTTATTTTGAAGGATACAGAAAATATTTTTAGAGAGAATTATCTAATGTTTCCAGTATTATCTCATGCATAAAATGAAATGAGTACTAATTTAGAAGCAATATTAAGAATTAATATTCTAGTTGAGTTACAAGGAAGAGTGTGTTCAATACGTAATTTATTTTAGTATTTCACCATTCCAATTAGGTATTTTTAAGGTGGACTTCTTATTGATATAGAAGAGATAGGAATCAAGTCCTATCTCTTTTTAAAATGAAAATATTATTTAAAATTATAATTTGTTAATATACTTTCTCTATTTTTTAATTTATCATTATAAGCTTCATAGAAGGATAAACCTAAAAAGCTTCCAGTTATATTTACTACATTATTAAAGCCTAAATGTTGTAATGCTAGGACTGCATTATAGCTTCTTTGCCCAGTTCTACAATGAAGATAAACTGTTTTATCCTTTGGAATTTCATTTACTCTTTCCCTTAGCTCACTTAAAGGAATATTAATAGCACCTTTAATATGACCATTTTCAAATTCTGCTCTTTCTCTTACATCTACTATATAAGCACCAGATTCAACTAATTCTCTTACTTTATCAACGTTAATTTGTTTAAATGAACCATTTAAAAGATTCGAAGCAACATAGCCAGCATAATTTACTACATCTTTAGCAGTTCCAAATGGTGGTGCATAACATAATTCCAAGTCTTTTAAATCGTAAGCAGTAGCTCCAAACTTAATAGCAGTTGCAATTACATCAATTCTTTTAACTGCATCACCTTTACCAATAGCTTGTGCGCCCAAAACTTTTCCGGTTGGAACTTCAAATAGAAGTTTAAAGTGTAAAGGTGCAGAATTTGGCATTATACCAACTTTATCATTTGTTGAGATTCTCACTATATCATAGTTAATATTCATTCCTAATGAATTAATTAAAGATTCGTTTAAACCTGTTGATGCTGCATTATAATCAAATACTTTAATTGCACTTGATCCAATATAACCTTTATTTGTAGTTACCTGTCCACTTATATTATCAGCAACACTTCTTGCTGCTTTTTGAGCAGGACCTGCTAACGATAATTTAGTAAAACTATGAGTTAATGCATTATATACTTCAATAGCATCTCCAACAGCATAAATATCATTATCACTAGTTTTATAGTTACCGTCAACTTTTATAGCCCCAGTTTGACCAATTTCAAGGCCTGCATTTTTTGCAAGTTCTATTTCAGGTGTTACTCCTATTGCCATAACAACAGCATTAGCTTTAATTTTTGTGCCGGAGGCTAAAACTACTGTGTCTTTTTCAAATTTAGTAACTTTATCATCTACAATTAAATTAACATCGTGATCTGTCATTTCTTTATGAAGTATTTGAACCATATCATAATCAAAAGGTTTTAATATTTGAGGTGTAGCTTCTATTAAAGAAGTATTATATCCACCTTCAATTAAATTTTATGCTGCTTCAACTCCTATAAATCCAACACCATTTACGGCAATATCTTTAGCTTGCAATTTCTGTATAAATTTATTTAAATTATCTATATCAACAACATTTCTTATAGTAAAAACATTAACGTTTTCTATACCAGGAATATTAGGAATAATAGGTCTTGCCCCTGGAGAAAGAATAAGTTTATCATATTTTTCTTTGTAAATTTCACCAGTTAATAAATTTTTAACTTTAACTTCTTTATTATATTTATCTATTGATAAAACTTCACTACTAACTCTTGCTTCTATATTGTATTGCGATTTGAATTTTTCAGGACTCATTAATACTAATCTATTTGCACTTTGTATTGTTCCACTTAAACGATATGGAAGCGCACAGTTTGAAAATGACACATGTGGACCTTTTTCAAACATTACAATTTCATATTCTTCGCTATTTCTTCTAAGTCTTGCAGCAGCTGATGCACCACCAGCAACTCCACCAACAATTAAAACTCTTTTTTTCATAAATTTATACACCTCATTTGGATATAGTTAATTATTAAGATTTCAATATCTAATGATTAAATTGTTACAGTTAATTTTAACTTCTATGTTTACCTAAATAAGAGCCAACGCCACCTGCAACATTTATTACATTAAAGCCTTTTTGTCTAAGACTATTACAAGCCATAGAACTTCTTCCACCAGATTGACATACTAGATAATATTCTTTATCTTTTTTTAGGTATTTATCAGGATTACCTAAAAGTGTTTGCATCGGTATATTTTTTGCGCTTTTTATAGAACCTCTATTATATTCATTAACTTCTCTTATATCTATTAGTTCAATTTTACCTATTAAATTATCAATATCATTAACATTAATTACTTTGCCATTATTTTTATTAAAAAATCCAAACATATTATCCTCCATTAAATTTAAAAACATTTAAATTTATAATTACTTTATGCTTATATAATAGCTGTTAAGGTTAATTTAGTTTGTGACTATATCACTTTAACAACTCATTTAAATCTTTTTCTATCTGTATTTTTCCTCGGCTTAGTTTTAAATATCCCATTTTTTCTAGCTGCTTTAATTTTCTACTAATTACTTCCCTAGCTGAATCTAATTCAAATGCCAAATCATTATGAGTTACATAAATATTTTTACTGTTTTTAGATATAAGTAATTTAATTAATCTATTTGTTAATGGTTCATGCTTAACTTCTTCTTTAACATTGATTATTACATTAAATTTACTATATAAATCTTTGTATATATATTGTAAAAATAAAGTATTATTAAGCAAATAAGTATTCACAATATCAAAAGGGATGATACATATTTTAGAATTTTGCATAGCTCTTCCTATAATATTTAATGAAGTGCAATTTAGAAAACAACTTAATGCTTCATGACATATTTGTCCTTTTTCTATGTTATAAAGATTAGTTTCTTCACCTTTTTCATTAATCTTTTGAATTTTTATAGTTCCACTTATAACAAATAGAAATCCTACACATTTATCTTCATTAGTATTTAGCAATTCATCTGCTAACAATTCCTTAAATAGAGCTCTTTCAACTAAAGCACCTTTATTATAATTATCTATTTGCTCCAAAATTGGATAAGCTTTATAAAGTTCTTTTATATAATAATTTCTATTATTAATAACTTTCATTTAAATCCTCCAGTTTTATAATAATTATCTTATCTAATATTTTATATGATTATTATATATTTTAAGTGACTTAGTCACATAATACAAATTTTGGGTGATTAAGTCACGTACAGTTACGAATTCAGTATATATACTGTAGTTAAAGTTAGTTATTATTTAATGGAGGATTAATGAGGTGGAAAATAAAATAATAAAGAAAAAGGCTAATGTTGATGAAAGATATTGTGTTGCTTGTGGAAGATGTGAGAAAGAATGTCCATTTAGTGCAATATCTATTTATAAAGGTATTATTTCAAAAGTAGATATTAATAAGTGTGTAGGGTGTGGTAAATGTGCAAAGGCATGTCCTGCAAATGCGATAGAAATTAAACCTATAGAAGTGAGTGATAGCAAAAATAAAATTAATGTGAAAAAGAAAATAAAAAATAAGAAGCATTGGTCAGATTATATGTGGATAGTTTCTACATTATATTTAGTTCTTGGACTATTTAATATTTTATTTGCATGGCTTGGTTTATTATGCTTTTTAATTCCATTACTTATTTCAATCTTTGGAGGGGGAAAAAAATATTGCAATAAATATTGTGGTAGGGGACAGATATTAAATATATTAGGAAATAAGTTTAAGTTATCAAGAAATAAGTCAATGCCTAAATTTTTAAAAGATAAATATTTTAGAGTTGGATTTTTAATATTTTTCTTAGCTATGTTTTTAAATATGTTATTTATTACTTACTTAGTATTTAATAATACAAATAGCTTACGAGAAGTTATAACATTATTTTGGATATTTAAACTTCCATGGAATTTTATAGATTATTCTTATGTAACTCCATGGGTTGTACAATTTGATTTATTGAAGAAACAGGGTAAAGGTAGCGATATT
>JABLTS010124349.1_pt1 | contig 12938 bp, 9 predicted proteins | sample 7160081 | NCBI WGS metagenome assembly JABLTS01 (sample SAMN14651231, study PRJNA627086) | human gut metagenome | isolation source: feces | host: Homo sapiens | reverse complement strand
GAAAATTGCTCACAGCCGGATGACGGGCGGCAAGGATCTTCTTGACGATCTCCATCAGAACGGATTCCGCTGCGCGGCCCTGCTGGATGATGAAGGTGTTGGGGCGCTCCATCTGGGCTGCGCCGCCGTTAAAGAGGCCGCCCTCGTATTCGGGCAGGTAGACCTTTTCCATCATCGTCTCGACGTCGCGGCAGTCGGTGCGGACAAGATCGAGGATCTTTTTCCAGTTCTTTTCGCCGCCGCGCTCAAAGATGTCGCGGAAGGTGTCGAGCAGGACATAGTAGCCGGTGTTGCGGCCATATGCCTCGTCGCCCAGGAACAGGGAAGCCCACTGGTGGTTGGTCATGGCGGTGGTGCCGGAGTCGGAGAGCATATCGACCGTCAGCATACCGGCGGGGAATGCAAACTCATTATAATGGGTGGCTTTCAGGACGCGTTCGCGCTGCTCGACGGTAACGTCGGGAATATCGCGGACGGCAAAGGTAAAATGATGGGGCGCGGGGACATTCAGCGGATATTCGTTGCTCATAATAATACTGACCTCCATTAGTATTGGCGTTTTACGCCGATTGTTTTGGAGATACCCCGGTCGTCGCAGACAGGCTTTCTGCCGGCGCCTGGCGGACAGTATCAATTCACGGTTTTTTCCTGCTTACAGGACGGCGATGCACTCGATCTCGACGAGCGCATCCTTCGGAAGACGTGCGACCTCAACTGCGCTGCGCGCGGGGCAAGCGCCCTCGAAGAACGTGGCGTACACGCCGTTCATGGCTGCGAAGTTGTTCATGTCGCTGAGGAAAACGGTCGTCTTGATGACGTTTTCCATGGCCGCGCCTGCCGCTGCGAGAACTGCCTTGCAGTTTTCGAGGGACTGACGGGTCTGCTCCTCGATGGTTGCGGGGAACGCGCCTGTTGCCGGGTCGATGGGCAGCTGGCCGGATGTGATGATCAGGCTGCCTGCCTGGATGCCCTGCGAATACGGGCCGATGGCCGCGGGGGCCTTTTCAGTAGAAATGACGGTTTTCATAAACTGTCCTCACCTCCTCATTATGATAAGAGTTTATCACTCCGCGATTCAGTTGTCAATATAATTACTGTAAACCACCAGATAAAAAACTCAAAATTGTGTATTTCGCACAATTTTTACTGCTAATTTTCGTATGTTAAAAAAATATTTCTCGTTTTGAGAAAATACAGTGAGATAATCGGGCGGATTTCGTTGCGTTCGCGAAAAAACTGTGCTAGTATGAGAAATACGGACAAATCATAAGGAGGAAGCCCTATGACGGAACAGATGCTTCGGCAGTATACCGTGCTGGTCGAATACCTCGGCGCGACGCTCGGGCCGGATTATGAGGTCGTGCTGCATGAGATCCTGCCGGAAACCAGCCGCGTGGCCGCCATTGCCAACGGCACCATCAGCGGCCGCAGCGTCGGCGCGCCGATCACAAACGCGGCGCTGCGCATGATCATGCAGAAGCAGTACGAGACGAGCGACTATAATCTGAACTACACCGGACAGCTTGCAAACGGAAAGACCATCCGTTCGAGCACGATGTTTATCAAGGACGGCGGCAAGCTGGTCGGCCTGCTGTGCATCAATTTTGACGACAGCCGGTTCCACGAGATCAGCGACGCCATTCTCAAGCTCATCCACCCGGACGATTTTGTCCATCACCACTACTTCCCTGTCGACGCGCCCGCCAAGCAGCCCATGCAGCCGCAGCACGCGGCAGCCGTCCCGGCGGAGCATTTCCAATCGGACATGAACAGCCTCATGGAGGAGCTGTTCGAGACGGTCACGAAGTCCGTCAACGTGCCGCTCGACCGCCTGACGCAGGCCGAGCGCACCCGCATCATCGCCCAGCTGCACGAGCAGGGGATGTTCGAGCTGCGCGGCGCGGTGCAGTTCACGGTCAAAAAGCTGTCCTGTTCGCAGGCAAGCATTTACCGGTACATTAAAAAAGCAAAGGCGGGAGAGAACGCGCAGAACGAGTGATCCTCACCTGTCCGGCTGCAGCTGTAGGGGTCGATGCCCACATACACTCAGGCAAGCTCATTTCTCTCTTGATCATAGAACAAACCCGCACCTGGACGGCTTGTGCGTCCGGGCGCGGGTTTTTCATTTGAGCTCCCATTCCTTGAGCTGGCTGGCCAGCTCGTACAGGCGCTCGTAGCTGCTATAGCGGGTCTGGCCGATTTTTCCTTCGGCGAGGGCCTTACGGACGGCGCAGCCGGGCTCTTTCCGGTGGGCGCAGTCTGGAAACTGGCAATGGCCGAGATACGGAGCGAACTCCGGGAAGGCATATTGCAGCTGCTCCTTGTGCACCAGCTCCATGCGCTCGGTGTCGAACGCGGAGAAGCCGGGGGTATCGGCGACGAACGTATTGCTTCCCAGGCTGTAAAGCTCAATATGGCGCGTGGTATGGCGGCCGCGGCCGAGCTTTTCCGAAACCTCGCCGACGGGCAGCTGAAGCTGCGGGCAGGCGCAGTTCAGAAGGCTGGATTTGCCGACGCCGGAATTTCCGGTCAGGCAGGAGAGCTTTCCTGCAAGCGCTTCGCGCAGGGCCTCGATGCCCTCGCCTGTTTCCGCGCTTGTGACGAGCACGGGGACGCCCGCTCTGCGGTAGATCTCCGCAAGGGGCTGCGCCGGAGCCAGATCGTCCTTGTTGACGACGACGAGGGCCGGGACGTTTTGCAGCTGGGCGATGGCGAGGACGCGGTCGATGAGAAACGGTTCCGTCACCGGGATGGCGCAGGAGGCCAGCACGACAAGTTGGTCGATATTGGCGACCGCCGGGCGGATAAACGCGTTTTTCCGAGGCAGAAGCGCCTCCAGAACACCCTTGTCCCCCTGCCGGGTGATACGGACGAAATCGCCGACGAGGGGCGACTGGTCCTGCCGCCGGAAGCGGCCTCTGGCGCGGCACTCGACAACGCCGTCCTCCGTCTGTACATAATAGAAGCCGCTCAGGGCTTTGATGATGCGATACTCTTCCATGCGCTTACTCAAACAGGATCAGCTGCGAATCGTAGATCGCGCCGTCGAGGTAGACGTCGACCGGGAGCGTACCCTTGCCCCTGACCGTGACCTCGACAATCACAGAGCGGTCGTCTGTGATCGACACGGAGGCCGGGCCGTATTGCAGCACGCCGTCGACATAGACGGTGATCTCATACAGGCCGTTCTTGTTCGGGAGATTGACCTCGATGGTCTTCTCGACGGTCTTCTCCTGCACGACGACCTCGATCATGTTGGACTTGGTGGTCTTCGTGTCGTCGCCGAGGGAGTTTTCCACGACGCAGAAATAGTAATACGTGCCGGGGACGGAGGTATCGGCAGCGCAGGTGGTGTTCCCTTCCCGGCTGCGCGAGACGAGCGCGGCGTTTTCATAGCCGCCGTCGGTGCTCATGTACCAGGCGTAGCGGAGCGTCCCGTCGTCGGAGGCATAGGCGGAGATGGAGAGCGTGACCGACTCGTCCTGCAGAACAGCCTGATCCTGCGTCAGATTGGTCACGACCGGAGTCGCGGCCTCCTCCGGGCCTTTGGACACGCGCAGGTTGATGACGGTATCCTTTTTGACCATCTGGCCGCCGTCGATGGACTGGAACGTGACCGTGCCCGCGGGCAGGTCGCTGTCGTCGCTGCGGATGCTGCCGTTTTGCAGTCCGGCGTCCGCGATCATCTGCAGCGCCTTGTCCACGTCCTCGCCAACGAGCGTCGGAACCTCGGTCAGCTCGATATCCGGGCCGAGCGAGACGACGAGGGTAACGGTCTGGCCGCTGGTGAGCGGCGTATCGCTGACCGGGTCTGTCTGGATGACATAGCCCTCGGTATAGATATCGTCCTTGCGCTCCTCGATCTGAATGTTCAGGTTCAGGCCGAGGGCGTTCAGCTGCTGCTCGGCGTTCTGCCGCGTGAGATTGACCAGCGGCGGCATTTTCGTCTCGCTGACGCCCGCGGAGACGGTCAGCTTGATGGTGCTGCCGACCTTCGCCTGCTTTTCAGGCAGCGGGGACTGGTCGACGACGACGCCCGCCGCATACTGGCTGCTTTCGACGTAGCCGTCGATCTGAATGACGAAGTCCGGATAATCCTCGGCCCGGATCTGGTCGGCGGTCAGGCCAATGAGCCGCGGGACAGCCGTTTCCTCCGTCTTTCCAAACAGGCCGGAGAAGAAATAATTGTACAGGAAATAACAGATGACGATCACGGCCAGCGCGATGCAGACGACGCCGGCGATGACCGCAATGCGGCTGCCGCGCCGGGAGGCGTCCTGCTGGGCCTTTTTGTCCTGCTCGAGCTGCTTTTTCTTCGCGACCGCGTCGGCAAGCGCGCCCTTGACCGCGTTCGTGCGGCCCAGCGTCTTGGGCATATAATCGGGGTCGTTCAGCAGGCGCTGCACGTCGATGCTGTCGGCCTCGGCGGTAAAGTCAAAGACGATGTTCGGCTCCTTGCGGAATTCCTCCAGATCGTGGAGCATACGGGTCGCCGAGGGATAGCGGTGCGACAGCTCCGCCGTCATGGCGTGCATGGTGATCTGCTCAAGGCCGAGCGGAATGGAGGGGTTCAGCTCACGCGGCATGGTGGGATGGCCGTTAATGTGTTGAATGGCGACAGAAACGGGCGTATCGCCGTCATACGGCGGGCGGCCCGTCAGCATTTCGTACATGACGACGCCGAGAGAATAGAGGTCGGCGCGGCAGTCGACCTGCGCGCCCTTGGCCTGCTCGGGCGAGATATAGTGGACGGAGCCGAGCGCCTCGCGCGTGAGGGTGTTCTGTGCGGAGGAGACGCGGGCAATGCCGAAGTCCGCGACCTTGACGCTGCCGTCCTTCAAAATCATGATATTATGGGGCTTGATGTCACGGTGGACGATGCCGCGGCTGTGCGCGTGCTCAAGTGCCTTGCAGATCTGCGTGGAGAAGTGCAGGGCCTCGCGCCAGTTGAGCGTGCCCTTCTGCTCCATATACTGCTTGAGGGTAATACCCTCGATCAGTTCCATGACGATGTAGTCGATGTTGTCTGAACGCGACACGTCGTAGACGCTCACGATATTCGGGTGCGAGAGCATGGCGACGGCCTGCGATTCGGCGTGGAAGCGGCGGCGGAACTCTGCATCCTGCGAGAGGTCTTCCTTTAATATTTTAATGGCCACGAGCCGGTTGAGGCGGTGACAGCGGGCCTTGTAGACGTCCGCCATGCCGCCGGAGCCGATTTTTTCAAGGATCTCGTAGCGGTTATCCAACAGCTTTCCGATGTATCGGTCCATCAGGCTCGCTCCTTTCCGAAAAATTTCATCCTATGCGCCCTCCCGTCAAACAGCCGCCAGCGTGACGGTCACGTTGTCGGGTGCGCCGCGGTTCTTGGCGATGTGCAGCAGCCGCTGGCAGCAGTCGCTTTTGCTCAGACCGTGGACGACCTCAAAGAGCATTTCCTGATCGGCCATTTCGTTGGAAAGGCCGTCAGAGCAGAGCAGAATGCACTCGTCGCGGCGCAGGCGGCAGGTGAAGATATCGCCCTCGACCTCCGGCTCGGTGCCGACGGCGCGGGTGATGACGTTTTTGCCGGGGTGGAGCTTGGCCTGTTCCTGCGTCAGCTCTCCGCGCTCGACCATGTAGGCGACCATGGAATGGTCACGCGTGATAAGGCGCACGTCCTCGCGGGTGAAGTGGTAGGCGCGGCTGTCGCCGACGTTGATAACGACGGCCAGATCGCGGCTGATCCAGGCGGCGACGAGCGTCGTGCCCATGCCGGTAAAATCATCGCTCAGCTGCGACTGCTCATAGACGGCGCTGTTGGACAGCTCCAGTGCGCTGCGGAGCATGGCGGCGGCCTTTTCCGGTGTCATGCCGGGGCGCTGCGTGCGGCGCACCTCGTCCGTGAAAACCTCGACGGCGAGGCTGCTGGCAACGTTTCCGGATTTCGCGCCGCCCATGCCGTCGCAGACGATCATGAGCACACGGTCGCGGCCAAACGGCACGATCGCGTAGGAATCCTGATTCTGCTGCCGGATATTGCCCGGATCGGTCAAACCCCAGGTCTGCATGGAGATTCCTCCTTCAGTCAGTTTGATTCATATTTGCGGCGCAGCTGGCCGCAGGAAGCGTCGATATCGCTGCCGAGCGTCCGGCGGAGCGTCGCGGTGACGCCGTTTTCCTCCAGAATGGTCTGGAAGCGGCGGATGGCCTGTCTGGATGAGGTATGCAGGCCGCTTTCGGTGACGTTGTTGAGTGGGATCATATTGACGTGCGCGCCCATTCCGGCCAGCTTCTTTGCCAGCAGCTGCGCCTGCTCCGGGCTGTCGCTCACGCCGTCGATCATGGTATATTCAAAGGAAATGCGCCGCCCGGTCTTCGCGAAGTAGTCGCGGCAGGCAGACAGCAGCGTGTCGACCGGCCAGCGGCGGTTGACGGGCATGATCTTACTGCGCGATTCGTCGTCCGGCGAGTGCAGGGACACGGAAAGCGTCAGCTGCAGATCGCGTTCGGCAAGCTGTTCGATCTTGTCGACGAGGCCGCAGGTGGAAAGGCTGATGTGGCGCATCCCGATGTTCATGCCGTCCGGGCTGTTGACAAGCTCCAGAAAACGCATGACGTTGTCGAAGTTATCCAATGGTTCGCCGATGCCCATCAGGACAATGTTGGAGATCGGCAGGCCGGAATCCAGCTGGGAAAAAAGCACCTGATCAAGAAGCTCCGACGGCTCAAGCCTGCGGACAAGGCCGCCGATGGTCGACGCGCAGAACTTGCAGCCCATCGGGCAGCCGACCTCCGAGGAGATGCAGACGGTGTTGCCGTGGTGGTACTGCATGACGACGGATTCGACGCAGTTGCCGTCACGCAGCCTCCAGAGATATTTGATCGTCCCGTCAAGCCTGGAGATCTGCTTGCGGGCGACGGTGGGCTTATTGATGAAATAGAGGCTGTCCAGCGTTTCGCGCAGGGGCCTGGAGAGGTTCGTCATGGCCTCGAAGCTGACCGCGCCGCGGTGCAGCCACGCGAAGACCTGCTTTGCGCGGAATTTCGGTTCGCCAAGCGCCGCGAACGCGTCTTGCAGCTCGGCCAGCGTCATGGATTTGATATCCTGTTTCATGCGTGTTTCCTCAGCTTACAGATGAAAAAGCCGTCCGCCGCGTGTTTGTGCGGCAGGAGCGCGGCATAGCCCTCGTTGGGAAGGTCAAGTCCGTCCGGGACTGGGAACGGTTCCAGTGAAAATTCCGGGTGTGCCTGCAAAAACGGCAGGGCGACAGCCTCGTTTTCCTCTTTTCGGACGGTACAGGTGCTGTAAAGGAGTGCGCCGCCGGGCTTTACATAGCGGCTGACGGTTTCCAGAATGGCGCGCTGCACCTCCGGCAGGCGCTCGATGGCGTCCAGCGGCTTATAGCGGATGTCCGGCTTTTTGCGGATGACGCCGAGGCCGGAGCACGGCACGTCGGCGATGACGAGGTCAAACTGCGCTTCGAGCGCGGGGTCAAACTCCGACGCACTGCGCTGTTCGGCCTTCAGGATGGAAATGCCGAGCCGGGCGGCATTTTTTTCGATCAGGGAAATCTTATGCGCGTGCAGGTCGCAGGACAGGATGCTGCCCGTATTTTCCATCTGCATGGCGGCGGCGAAGCTCTTGCCGCCGGGGGCCGCGCAGCAGTCGAGCACGCGCATCCCCGGCCCCGCACCGGAGGCCAGCACGGCCAGCTTTGCGGCGGCGTCCTGCACATAGACCGCGCCGGACTGGAACAGCGGCAGCGATTCGAGATTGCCCGTGCCGGAGACGAGGAAGCAGCCGGGAAGCCACGGGTGCGGCTCACAGGCGATCCCCGCTTCGTCCAGCGCAGCAGCCACCTGCTCTGCAGATGCCTTCAGGGGATTTGCCTGAAGCGCCGTTTTGGGAATGTCGTTGTCGGCGGCGAGGAAGGCTTCGAGCGTTTCCTCGTCCATGGACGCACGCAGGCAGTCGACGAGCGGCTGCGGGTGAGAGTATTTCGTGGCCAGATCGTGCGGCTTTTCCAGCTCGTCCTTTCTGCGGGCAAGGGTGCGCAGCGAACCGTTGACCAGACCGGCGGCGCGTTTGTTCGCATAGGTCTTCGTCTGCTCGACCGCTTCATTGACGGCGGCAGAGACGGGGATCTTATCCAGAAATAAGATCTGATACGCGCCGAGACGCAGGATATCAAGCACGACCGGCTGCAATTTTGTCAGCGGGGACGCTACGGCCTGCGCAAGATAAAAGTCCAGCAGCATCCGATTCTGCACCACGCCGTATAACAGCCTTGCAGCCAGCGCCGCGTCGCGGCGGTCGAGCCGGTCGCGGGCCGTATAGTCCTTCAGCGCGCCGTCGGCCCAGGCGTTCTGCCGCCGCATGGCAATCAGCGCGGACAGCGCCGTCGTTCTTGCGTTCATAGCTACCTCTTATTCGATGGTGATCGGATGTCCCCGGAAATAATCGGGGGCGGGCATACGCTTGCCGCCCTTGGCCTGCAGCTCACGGACAAGAACGGTATTGCCGTCCTGACAGGCGACGAGCAGGCCCTTTTTCGTCAGCGCGACGAGCGAACCTGGGGCTTTCTCCGTTTTTTGATCGGCATATTCCACGCGGTAAATTTTAAATTCCGTGCCGCCAAGCTCCGCCGTGGCGACGGGCCACGGGACAAGGCCGCGCACGTGGTCGACAATGAATCTCGCGGGCTGGTTCCAGTCGATGGGGCTTTCCTCCTTGGAAAGCATGGGCGCGTAGGTCGCGCGGGCGTTATCCTGCGGGATGCGCGGAGCCGTCCCAGCCTCGATCGAGCGGACGGTATCGGCGCAGAGGGGCGCGGCGAGCTGCGCAAGGCGCGCCATCAGCTCCTCGGAGGTTTCCAGCGGCTGGATTGCCGTTTTGCGGATCTCAATGATATCGCCCTCGTCCATGCCTGCGGAGAGGTACATGGCGGTGACGCCGGCCTCATCGCAGTGGTTCAGGATGGAGCGCTGCACGGGCGCGGAGCCGCGAAGCTGCGGCAGGATGCTGCCGTGCATATTGATCGCGCCGTATTTCGGGATATCCAGCACGGTCTGCGGCAGAATTTTGCCGTAGGCGACGACGACCAGCAGATCGGGCTTCAGCTCCCGCAGCTGCTGCACCGTCTCCTCGTCCCGGAAGGACTGCGGCTGATACACCGGCAGGCCCACAGACTGGGCATATTCCTTGACGGGCGACGGGATGAGCTTCATGCCGCGGTTTTTCGGCGTATCGATCTTGGTATAGACGGCAGCAATGTCAAAGCCGTCCGAATGCAGCTTTTCCAGACACGCCCTTGCAAACTCGGGCGTGCCCATGAAGACGAGTCTCATTCCCCGTCCTCCTCTTCCTCCTGCCGGGTCATCTCCTCCAGCTCCTCCGGCGTGAGCATCCGTTCGGCGATCTCGGTGTACATATGGCCGTCAAGATGGTCGATCTCGTGCAGGAAGCAGCGGGCGACGATATCCTCGCCCTCATATTCGTACCAGTCGCCGTTCCGGTCCTGTGCGCGGACGACAACGTGCTCGGGACGGGTGACGATGCCGTATTTGCCGGGCAGGCTCAGACAGCCCTCCACGCCGGTCTGCGTTTCCTCGCTGACCTCGACGACCTCGGGGTTCACAAGCTCTACGTCTTCCTCGCCGGTATCGACGACGCAGAGCCTGCGCATCACGCCGACCTGCGGCCCGGCAAGGCCCACGCCGTTCGCGTTGTGCATCGTCTCGATCATGTCCTCGATCAAAATCGCAAGCTTCTGGTCAAACCTTGTGACAGGACGGCAGACCTTCGTCAGAATGGGGTCGCCCACCGTCACGATCTTTCTCAGTGCCATAGTATTCTCTGCTCCTTTTCGTGAAGGGTCCAATTTGATTTATTTTATCACGCTTTCCCGCACTTCTCAAGTCAAAAATCGGCGAATATGCGCACGAATGGAAAATCCCCGGCCCTGTCCGCGTCTGGACAGGGCCGGGGGCACATCATAGCAGCTTATATCCGCGTAAGATCCGAACCATCACGCGGATATATGACCAGAATCGTGCGCGTCTTCGTCAGGCTGTCTGCGCCGTGCGCAGACGGCGGCAACAGCGAATGAAATAGAGGATCTCCGCCGCGGCAGTGATCGTCCACGAGAAGATGTAGAGCAGATACAAAGACGGAATGGTGTGGAAATGCGCGAAGATCGTATAGACCCAGATCACGCGGAACACGCATGAGCCCATGATCACGATCACCGTCGGCACAAAGCTGCGGCCAAGGCCGCGGCAGGCAGCGATGGTGCAGTCCATGAAGGCGCTGACGCAGTAGGAGAAGCACATGATCCGCATCCGCTCCATGCCTGCGGCGACGACGTCCGCGTCGTTTGTGAAGATGTACAGAAACGGTTCGCCGCACAGAAGAAACGCCGCGCCGAGAACCGCCGCGATCGCGAACGAATAGCCGAGGCTGATGTAATAGCTCTTCATCATCCGGTCCTTTTTCCCTGCGCCCCAGTTCTGGCCCATGAAGGTCGAGCAGGCGGTATAGAACGCGGCCATGACATTATAAATCACGTTGTCCACGTTGACCGCGGCGGAGTTGCCGGAAACGACGGTCGAATCAAACGAGTTGATGCCGACCTGAATGAACAGATTCGCGACCGCAAAGATCATATGCTGGATCCCCGCCGGGACGCCGAGGCCGAGAATGCGCCCGACCTCGCTGCCATGCAGGCGCAGAAGCTTCCACTCCACGCGGCAGCTGTCTGTCAGCCGCGTCATGTGCAGAAGCACCAGAACCGCCGACAGATACTGTGAGATGATGCTTGCCAGCGCCACGCCGTCGGCGGCCATTTTGCAGACGATGACGAAGAACAGGTTCAGGATCACATTCAGGATGCCTGCCGCCGTCAGATAGGCCAGGGGCCGCTTCGTGTCGCCGCTGGCGCTCAGGACGGCGTTGCCGAAGTTGAAAATGCCGAGCGCCGGCATGCCGAGCGCGTAAATGCGGAAATAGAGCACTGCGCCGGGCAGCAGATCGTCTTTCGTCTTCAGCAGTTCCAGCATCGGCGCGGCCAGGAAAAAGCACAAAACCGCGATCACGAGGCCGGACAGCGTACACAAAATCAGCGCCGTGTGGACGCAATTTCGCGTGTCTTCTTCCTGACGTGCGCCTAGATACTGCGCCACGCGGACATTGACGCCGTTGGACAGGCCGATGAGAAAGCCCGTAAACAGCGTGACAAGCGTTGACGTAGAGCCGACGGAGCCGAGCGCCGTCGCGCTGGAAAATTTCCCGACAACAGCGACGTCCGCCATGTTGAACAGCACCTGCAAAAGCTGTGAGAAAATCAGCGGGACACTGAACAGCAGGATATTTTTGTATAGTGACCCTTCGGTCATCTGGATACCGCCCGCACGGGCGGAACGCGATCTTGCCATAACGACAGTTCCTCTTTTTCGTATCATTTGCCGCAAAAGCTTCCCTATTATAGAGGCTTTCCCCCTGCGCGTCAAGCTGGATCGCGCTATTTTTTCTGTGCCGCACCGGCACGGGAGCTTCCCGGACTCCTCTGCGTCATTTTCCCTGAAAATGCACCTCTCCACGGCAGGAGAAAGCCGGGAGTTTGGGGCAAACGAACTGTGCCCCCGCTTTCCAGCAGGGGCACGAGTGGTTTTATTCGGATTCGGACGGGGCCTCGGTCTGCTCGGGCGGTTCTTCCGCCTCGCTGCCGTCCGTCAGCCTTTTGCTGTCAGCATTGACGTAGGCCATGAACTCGTCGCCTGTGATGGTCTCCTTGCTCAGCAGGTACATCGCGATCTCGTCAAGAAGCGAACGGTGCTCGACAAGAAGCTTTTTCGCGTCCGCGTAGCAGTCCATGAGCAGCTTGTGGATCTCTTCGTCCGCCGCGGAGGAGGTGGAGTCGGCGCAGTTCATCATCGTGCTGCCGTCGAGATACGGGTTCGAGACGGTGGACAGCGCCATGAGGCCCAGCCGGTCGCTCATGCCGTACTGCGTGACCATCTTGCGGGCCAGCTCCGTCGCACGCTCAATATCGTTGGACGCACCGGTCGTGGCAATACCAAAGACGACCTGCTCAGCGGCGCGGCCGCCCAGCATGGTCTGGAGTTCGACGATAAGCTCTTCCCTGCTGGACAGGAACTTTTCCTCCTCCGGCATCTGCATGGTGTAGCCCAGTGCGCCGGAGGTGTGCGGGACGATGGTGATCTTGGAGACGGGCTGTGAGTGTTTCTGCAGCGCCGCGACCAGCGCGTGGCCAACCTCGTGGTAGGACACGATGCGCTTTTCGGTGTCGGTCAGGACGGTGCCCTTCTTCTCCGTGCCCGCGATGACAAGCTCAAAGGACGTCAGCAGATCCTGCTGGTTGACAGCCTTGCGCCCCATGCGCACGGCGCGCAGCGCCGCCTCGTTGACGAGGTTTGCCAGATCCGCGCCGACCGCGCCTGCGGTCGCCTGCGCGATCTTGTGCAGGTCGACATCCTCGGCCAGCTTGATATTTTTTGTGTGGACGCGCAGCGTCTGGTACCGTCCGGCGAGATTGGGCCGGTCGACGATGATACGGCGGTCAAAGCGGCCCGCGCGCAGCAGCGCCTTATCGAGGATCTCAGGCCGGTTCGTCGCAGCAAGGATCACGACGCCCTTGCTCGAATCAAAGCCGTCGATCTCGGCCAGCAGCTGGTTGAGCGTCTGCTCACGCTCGTCGTTGCCGCCGAATTTGGAATCTCGCGTGCGGCCGATGGCGTCGATCTCATCAATAAAGATGATAGCCGGGGCGACCTTCGCCGCCTGCTGGAACAGATCGCGCACGCGGCTTGCGCCGACGCCGACGAACATTTCCACGAAATCGGAGCCGGAAATGGAGAAGAACGGAACGCTTGCCTCGCCCGCGACGGCCTTGGCCAGAAGCGTCTTGCCGGTGCCCGGAGGGCCGACCAGCAGCGCG
>JABLTS010064644.1_pt1 | contig 12995 bp, 6 predicted proteins | sample 7160081 | NCBI WGS metagenome assembly JABLTS01 (sample SAMN14651231, study PRJNA627086) | human gut metagenome | isolation source: feces | host: Homo sapiens | reverse complement strand
GGAAAACCTGCGGGCCGCCGTCATATGCTAAAAAGCCGCTGACCGGCAAATGCGTGCCTGTTTGACTCCTGATCCATACGCAGAAGTGTTCAGAACGCGGGGGGCTTTGAAAAGCTGACGGGGCTGCAGCGATTTCTCGCTGCAGCCCCGTTTAAATTTGTTCAGCGGCCCTGATAGTATCTGTACAGGAAGGTCACGATCTGGGCGCGGGTGCAGTAGGCGTCCGGGCTGAAGGTCGTGTCGCTGGTGCCGGTGGTGATGCGGTTGTCATAGGCCCAGAGGATGGCGTTGTAGTTGTACGCCGTGGTCTTGACATCCGCGAAGGGGTTGAACGTGTTGGGCTTGGCGGCGGAGGCGGCGCGGTAGAGGAACGTTGCGACCTGGCCGCGGGTGACCGTTACGTCAGGCCCGAAGGTGGTGGCATTGAGGCCGGTGGTGATGCCCTGCTCAACAGCCCAGAGGACTGCGTTGTAGTAATAATCGCTGGGCTTCACGTCCGTGAACGGGCAGACACGATATCTGGGCAGCGGGGAACCGGCTGCGCGCCAGAGGAAGGTGACGGTCTGTGCGCGGGTGCAGACGGCGTTGGGCGAGAAGGTGTAGCGGCCCGTGCCGGAGGCGATGCCGTTTTCTGCGGCCCACTTGACAGCGTCGTAGAAGTAGTCAAGGCGGCTCACGTCATGGAAGTTGAAGCTGCCCGTATTGCCGCCGATCACGCCGGGGATGTAATCCATGCCGTCGTCGACATAGGGAACGAGCGTGCCGGTGAGGATGGTGTAGTTGTGCGTGTCAGCCGGGGTGAAGGTCCACGCGTATGCCTTGCCGTCCTCAAGAACGGTCGTGAGGGGCAGATCCCATGCGATGGTGCCGGCCGGGCGGATGGTGCCGACGGTAAGCTTGGCGTCGGCAAGGGTCTTGCCGCTCGTTTCGAGCTTTGTGTAGCCGGGCGTGCCGGTCGGGGTCGCCTTGGTGATGGTGAAGGTCGCGGTCTTGTAGCCGAAGCTGGCGTCGCTGTTGAAGGTCACGGCGACGGTGTAGGTGCCGACGGTCAGCGGGAGGCCGGAGGCGTCAAGCGAAGCGCCGGTCGAGGCGTTGGGCGTGTAGCCGTAGCGCAGCGTGCCGGAATAGCCGGAAATGGTCGCATTCTCGTACTTGATGCCAGTACCGGTGTAGACAGCGGAGCCATCCGGGAAGGAGATGCTGCCGGAGACGTTCTCTTTGTCATTGACCACGAAGGTCAGCGTAAAGGATGCATTTGCATAGTTCGACGAATCAGGCTTGACCTTGACTTCAACGAACGCCGTACCCACTGTGCCGTTCAGCTGATAGTTGACATTGGTGCCATTGACAGCCGGGGCAGTCGTGAAGATCTCGTCGCCGTCGTAATCGGTGACCGTGATGGTAAAGCCGGTTTCTTTCTCGTCAGCGAGGAACATATCGGCCGGAACCGCGTAGGACTTTGCATCCGTCTCGGTGCGGAAGTGCGTGACGGTCTGATTTTCCACGCTCAGGTAGGCCTGCGCGATGGCGAAGTTCTTGCTGGCCGTGCCGGTGAAGTTGCCCTTACCGGTGACGGTAACGGTGGCGGTACCGGCGTAGATGTTGTTGGTGTATGCAACGTCGTAATCCTTGCCAGCCTCGAGCGGGCTGCCTTCGAACGTGACAGTCACTTCGGGGGTATGGGGCTTGGTGTTGTAGGTCACGCTGGGAATATTCGCGATCATGTCGTCCGTGATGGAAGCTTCCGTGATCTTGAAGTTCTTTCTGATCTCACCGGTGTAATTGTTCTTACCAGTGTAGATGATGGTCGCCGTGCCGACATTGATGTTATTTTCGTATGTGACGGAAATATCATCGACTGTAAGCTTTGCTTCGGAATCCTTGACGGAAACGCCCTGCACGCAGGGAGAACCTGTATATGTCTTGTCAGTCGGGTCATTGATCGTGACAGAGGGTGCGGCAATGGACTTCGGGTTCACAACAAGTTCGCCGGTAACGTTACCGATCGTGTAATTCTTAATCTTATCGGTGTCCAGAACGCAGGTAAACTTATAATTGTCGACTTTGCAGCCCTTCGTGTATTCTGTGTCTACGGTGTACGCGTCTTCCGCGATCTCATCGTTGTTCACGAGGCCCTCGAATTCGACGGAATAACCAGTGGTCGGAGCAGCATCGCCGTAGATGATGGGGTCATGCGAAACGTTGGCGGTCAGACCCTTGGGGGTGATGGTCAGCTTCGCGGTGGCCGTGCCGACGTGGCCGGGATACTCCCCTTCTGCCACAGAATCGGAATAGCTTACCGTGATGGTGTATTCGCCAACATTCTTCGGTGCGGAAGGACTGTAGGTGATGGTGCAGTCGGTGGTCACGTCTTTGCCGTCCAGTAGGACAACAGGCGCATAGGTCTCGCCATATACAGCCTCAACATCCGCCACCGTCAGCTCGACAGTCTTCTTGTTGATGTAGTTGACATCCACTGTGAGGGTAACATCCTCATAGTTTCTAAACTTCACCAGTAGTGTGACCTTGCCGGTCTCACCGGCCGCGAGAGCCGTTACATTCTTAAATGTGAGCTTCGGCAGAGCAGAGGTATCCAAGGCTTCGTAGCTGAACTTTTCGCAGCTCAGAATTTCAACCGTGGAAGGCACTGCGCCGAGCCGACTCAGATCGTAGTCATAGTCGCGCTTTTCGTCGTTGACCAGCTCCGAGCAGAGGACGTTCAGAGACGGGACATCCGCAGGATTGACTGTGATGGTCGCGGGCATGATCTTCCACGTAAGGTTTTTGAAGTTCGCACCGTAAATCTCATAGTTTTCTGCATCGACCGGTGTAAACTCTACACGCGCATTATAGGTCGCAACGTCCTTTGCCTTGTATTTCCATTCCTGTTCAACCGGCCCGATATACGTTTTTTCAACATAGGCCACGTTGATCAATTGATCCAACGTTTTGCCGTTATAAACCTTCGTCGAGTTGAAGACGAACTTCACGCCGTGCTCGTTTCCGTCATAGGTAAAGTACGGAACGGGATCGCCGCCTGTTGTGGTTCCGTCAAATTCTTCCTCGTACAGAGGTGCGACGATAAAGTCGGCCCCAACGATTTGAATCTTCACCTTGGTGATCTGGAACTCATGGGTAAACTGCGTGAATGTATAATTGCTGCCGTCGACGGGTTTGACAGTAACGGTGGCTGTACCGGCGTTCGTGTTTTCGCCGTAGATGATCTCATAATCTCTTCTAACTTCCAGCGTATCGCTGTCGATCGTGATCGTTTTTTCAGTCACTTCCGGCTTGATTTGCTCACCAGTGTAACCCTTGTCCGGAAGATTGGCAATGCTCGTGAAGCTATTGCTGATATCGCCAAGATTCTTGGGGTTGATCTTGAAGGTCAGGGTTGCTTCGCCGTTGTAATTGCCTGTGCCGGTCACATTGACGGAAGCATTGTCCGTGACGTTCACGTTGCCGTCATATCCGCTGAGGGTATAATCGTCGATTTCGTTCAGCACGATGTTGCCGTGCCTTACTGTAACGTCCGGTTTAACCGCTGCGCCGCTATAGGTCTGGTCAGCAACCGTAATGTCGAGGCTGGCAATGTTTCTCTGTTTGATGATCACAACGACTTTGTTGGATGTTGCCTCATCATGATTCGCATCCCCGGAACGGACAGCCCAGAAGGTATAAGTGCCGACGTTCAGCTGTGTCGTGGCAGTATCGTATACTGCATCGGTAGTCTCACCCATCTGATAGTGGATCGTGATATCCGTGCCGATGGCGTTACCGTTGCCGTCGGTGAACTGAATGGAATCGCCGTACGTAATCTCAACAGTACTTTCCTCGTTGTTGACCTTCAGCTTCAGGCTGCCCTTGGCTTTTGTGATCTGGAAGGTCGTCGAAACCGTGCCCTGATATTCGCCCTTGCCGGTCGCGGTCAGCGTCGCGGTGCCGACATTGATGTTGTCCGCATAGGACAGATCATAATCGACGCCGTTTTCAAGGAGCTTTTCGCCAAGCGTGATAGCCGGGGTGGGCTTGATCTCATTGCCGTTATCGTATTCGAAGGGACCGACAGCTGCAATGGAAGCACTGCTGATGTCAGCTTGGTTCACAATCAGGTTATCGGTTGTCGCAGCCTGACCATCATATGTAATGGTAACCGGGTGGCCATTGTTGTCCGCAACAGTCAGAATCGTACCATTTTCCGGGTCAGTTGTGTAGCCGCTTGTAATCACATCCGTATTGCCGCTTCCGAATGTCGCGGTAACTTCAAGATCATCCAAATTCAGCGCCTGACCGCTGGTATATTTTAGATTGGGCTGATTCGTGACAGAAATGGACGCTACGGTATCATGCTCTACCTTAATCGTGACATCGCAGGTATAGCCGTTATAGCTGGCCTTGACGACGTTCTCGCCTTCCACAAGGCCAGTGGCCGGAAGCGTGACGGTGAAGTCGCTAACCGCAGTCGCATTGCCGTTTTCGTCGATGTATTCACCGACAAGGTTTTCTGCGATCTTCGCCGCAGTGGTGGTGGGGAAGAAGTCCGCCGCACCATCCTTGACGCGGGCAGTAAATGCGGGGCATTCAACAATAGTGAAGTCCTTTTCGTTGACATCGAAAATCATGTTGGTTTCCGAGCCGAGGTGGAAAAGTGTCTTCAGTTCATCTTCTGTAACAGTCTTTTTTGCTTCGAAAACCGCCTCAAAGAAGTTGCCAGCCGTAACGAGCTTTCCTCTGTTGGTTCGGATTCCCGATGTGGTTGCAAGCGTAATCGTAAGCAGGCCGTTTCCATCGTTGTTTGGAATAAAGGTTCCCTGATATTCGTAAAAAACACTATTTACAGTGGCCTCTCCCGTATCCGGGATATTGACCGCTTCGGCGTCATATCTCACAGAGATGGTTGCGCCCGTAACCGTGCTATTTTCGTCCGAAGGATTATCGAAAAAAGCCAGTCTGACACAATAGGTCTTTCCTGCTTCAAGCGCCTGTACCGCAGCTCCAGCGGCTTCGTTGTCTTCATCGTACTCAAAGTATTTCCAGCCCAGATGAATTTTTTCATCCTTTGTGCCGGGAATAACCGAGCCCGCAAATACGTTTAAACTAAGAGTAGACATCAACATCATAATTGCAAGAAGCAATGCACATACTCTCTTCAATCTATTTTTCATATGCTTTCAACTCGCCTCCAGATTAGTCTTCAAAGCTCGTAATCAGTTTTGCTGCATAGCGGAGAATCTTCACAGCATCCTTGGGGTCAACCGTATTGTCACCATTGACATCAGCTGCCTTTAGTTGATCTCCGCTGAGTGTAATCAATGCAGCAGCGTGTCTCAATACAAGCACTGCATCTTTGGGGTCAATGCTTCCATCGTTATTCACATCGCCCGGCGTGTACGGCGGCTTCTCGCCGTACTTGAACGATGCGACCTTCTTAAGCGCCTTGTCGGTCGTGCTGATGTAGATGTTATATGTGCCTTCCTTCAGCGCCTTGGGCTTCAGGGTGAATTTTGCCTCGCCGTCTGTCACGGTCACCTGGTCAATGTACTGGATGTTTCCGCTCGTCGGAACGCCGCTGTTATCGTCAAGAAGCAGCACGAGCGAATATGCGCCGGTCAGGCCGGTGCAGTTCAGCTTGAACGTGTCCGCGCCTGCGTAGAAGCCACCGTCCTTCGTGCCGTTCGTCACGGTCAGGGGGCCGGTCACATTATAAACGCCGAGGACTTCCGTGTCTTCCGCAAACGCGGCTGCGGTGAGCATCGTGAGTGTCAGCACTGCGAGCAGCAGCGCAAGCATTCTTCTTTTCATGCCGCTTCCTCCATTGTCATAAATTGATCCGCATACCGCAGCAGGATCGCCGCGATCTGTGCGCGGGACGCGTTGGCCTCCGGCGCGATGCGGCTGCCGCCGACGCCGGAAACAAGCTCGTGGTAGACCGCCCACCAGGTCGCGTCCTTCGCCCAGGAGGCGATGGTCGTGCTGTCGGCGAAGGTCTGCTCATAGATGCCGGTCAGCGTCAGCTCTGTGCCGCTCTGCCCGCCGTTCAGGCGGAAGAGGATGGCCATGGCCTGCTGGCGCGTGATGGGGGCGTCGGGGCCGAAGCGCGTGTCGGACAGGCCGTTCACATAGCCTTTTTCTACGGCCCAGCTCAGTGCGTCCTGATACCAGTCCGCGCTGGCGTCTGCAAACGAGGCCGCCTTGGCCGCAGCGGGCTTGCCGCACATACGCCAGAGCATGAGGACGAACTGCGCGCGGGTCACGTGGGTGTCGGGCCGGAAGGTGCCGTCGGAATAGCCGGTGACAAGGCCCAGTTCCGCTGCCCGCTCGACCGAGGCGAAGGCCCAGTGCGCGCTGGTCACGTCGCGGAAGGAGCCGGCTTTGACTTCCTCCTGCGCGCCATCCGCAGGCTTTTCCTCATCCTCGGGCTTTTCTTCATCCTCAGATTTCTTATCATCCTCGGACTTCTTATTGTCCGTACCCGGCTTTTCGGCGTCAGAGCCGGAACCGCTGCCGCTGTCGGAGCCGCTGCCCTGCGCGATCAGCGCCGGGAGCGAATAGGAAAGCGGGAGCGCCTTGCCGTCCGTGTCGGACAGGAGCGCATCGGCAAGGGTCAGCTTCGCGTCGCCCGCCGCCTTGACGCGGAAGGTAAACACGGCGAGGCTGCCATCGGTCTTGACGGCGGTGGTGGTCGCCGCTGCGAGGATCGCGCCGACGCCGTCACGCGTTGCGTACGGGTTGCTCGCGGCGAGCATACCGGCAACGAGCGCGCCGTTTTCAATGCCGGTGCATTCGACAACGGAATCGTCGTAGCCCAGACTGAGCTGCACGGCGGCAAGACCTGTGTTGCCGGTCAGCTCCGCCGTGACGGTAAAGGTCTGCCCAACGTCCGGCAGCTTGTCCGGGGCTGTGAGCTTGAGCGTCGTGCCTGCGGCGCAGGCAAGCGGCGTCAGCAGCTGCACCGCCAGCAGCAGTGCGATGCCTATGGCCAATATTCGGTTGCGTTTCATTCTTCGCATTCCTCCTCATCTCGGTCGGACGTACAATCGGGGTGAAATTGTAACAGGGTGCTGCAAGAGTCTACACTACCCCTAGTATTTGTAGAATAATTATATACGAACTGTGCCGCAATTGCAAGATGCTGGCTGCTTTATTTCCGGGGATTTTGTAAAATGTTTCTTCAGAATTTCCGGGAGACGGGGCGGGCTGACGCAAATGCCGCCTGCCCTTATCGTGCGGGGCACGACAAGGGCAGGCTTTGGGGGCGTCTCAGGTCTGGAGGTAGTCATTGATGGTGATTGGCGTGTTCAGGCGCGGGGCGGAGGATGCGTTCAGGAGGAACAGGCGGCAGGTGTCCTGCAGGTTGAGTACAACGAAATCCGTTTTGGTACGCAGGACGCCGATGCCCGTAACGCGGCCCTCCGCGTCATAGGAGACTGCGACGGCGCAGCCCTCGTTCAGATCGTCGGTCAGAGTGACCTTTCCGGTGTCCGTGTTGACGCTCCATGACGTTTCGATCTCGTTCCCCTTGTAATCCCAACCGTATCCAAACTTACTCGTACGCAGGTTGTCCCAGCGCGTTTCGCCGTCCCACAGGGCAATCTTGTAGCCAGCATAGGTATCGCCCGTCCAGCCGGACGTGCCGGGCAGGTAAAAGAGCGTCCAATCCGACGGGAACGAGCAGTTGGCGTTCAGCGTCCCGACAATCTGGGGCGCTGCGCCGAGGAAATACGCGCCGAGCGTACCGCTTCCATAATAGGAATATCCATAGAACGCCTTTTTTCCAATCGATTTGATGCTGGCGGGAAGGACGATTGCCTTTTTAAAACGGCAGCCGTCAAACGCTTCGTCTCCAATCGTTTCCAGTCCATCCGGCAGCGTAATTTTTGTCAGGTTATGCGCATGCATGAACGCCTGTTTTTCGATTTTCTTCAGCGTGGACGGCAAGCGGACGGACGGCATATAAGAACACTCGAACGCGCCTTCGCCGATCTCCGTCACGCCCTCCGGAATCGCGACCTCTGTTTTCAAGCCAGCCATAAATGCAAACGACAGCTTTTCAATTTTGGTCAGTCCGGCAGGAAGCTTCAGGCCGGTAAAGCCCTCGCACTGATAAAACGCCCATTCCCCCACCGTTTTGACGCTGTCCGGCAGGGATAGCGTCCCGCCAAAGCCGTCGCATTCGGCAAAGGCGTTCGCGCCAATGCACGTCACACCGTCCGGGATCAGAAGCTCTCCGGAAAAGCCCTCATACGCGAACGCATATGCGCCGATCGTTTTCAGCGTCGACGGCAGCGTCAGGGTGCCGGTGATCTTGCCGTGCGCGGGCGAACCGCTGTATTTGCTGCTGGAGCAAAACGCGCCCTCCGCGATCTCTGTGACGCCCTCCGGGATGGTCAGACCGCCGGAGAAGGAGCAATCGGTAAATGCGCGTTCGCCGATCGTCCGCAAGCCCTTTCCAAGCGTCAGAGTGCCGTTTGATATCACGCTGCCGAAAAAGGCCCATCTGTCGATCGTGGTCACGCTGTCCGGGATCACAAGATCGCCGGTCAGGCTTGTACAATTCATAAATGCATTCTCACCGATCACCTGCACATTTTTTCCAATCCTGACTGTAGTGCAGGATAAGCTGGAAAATGACTCTTTCCCGATTTTCGTAATCGAATCCCCGATCACAACGGTTTTGATCTCGCTTAGATATGCACTCCACGGGCGTGGATCGGGATCGCCCCACTGGAATACACAATCGTTCATCGCGCCGCTGCCGGAGATGGTCAGCGTGCCGGTGCTGCTGTCAAATGACCAGTAGGCAGACGGGCCGCACTTCCCGCTCGTCCCCGCCGCCGACGCGCCGATGCACAGTGCAAGCAGCAAAAGCGCTGCAAAGAGCAGCCGTGTGATGTGTTTTTTCATTTCAAGGCCCCCGTTTTTTGTTTGTTATTTTATTATATCGTGCCAGGTTGGGAAAATCAACCGGAGCAAAGGCGGCGGTTTAACCGGGAATTGATTTGGATTTAAGATTCTGCGGGAAATATCACGAAGATTTAACGTAATTCTGGACGCGCATTTGACATTCTCTTTCTATATTTATATCAGATAAAACGAATTTGGAAAGAGGTCTGTGCGGATATGTCGATTTTTAACTTTTTAACATTGCTCGGCTCGCTGAGTTTGTTCCTGTTCGGCATGAGTGTGATGGGCACGGCGCTGGAAAAGCGCGCGGGCGGGTCCTTGAAGGCCATTCTGGCGAAGCTGACGAACGGGAAATTTTCCGGGCTTCTGACGGGGCTTGCCGTTACGGCGGTCATTCAGTCGTCCTCGGCTACGACGGTCATGGTCGTGGGCTTTGTCAATTCGGGGCTTTTGAGCCTCAAGCAGTCCATTCCTGTTATCATGGGCGCGAACATCGGCACGACCGTGACGGCGTGGCTGCTGTCGCTGTCCGGCATCAGCGGGGACAGCCTGTTCGTGCAGCTGTTGAAGCCGTCGTCGTTCACGCCGGTGCTGGCCGTGATCGGCATTATTCTGTATCTGACCGCAAAGGGCAAGAAAAAGGACACGGGCCTGATCCTTCTTGGCTTCGCGACGCTGATGTTCGGCATGGAATCGCTGTCCGGCTCCGTCTCCGGGCTGCGGGACGACCCGAACTTCACGAAATTCTTCCTGTTGTTCTCGAATCCCATTCTGGGCGTTCTGGCTGGCGCGATCCTGACGGGCATTGTGCAGTCCTCGTCCGCGTCGGTCGGTATTCTGCAGGCGCTGTCCTCGACCGGGGCTGTCAGCTACGGCGCGGCGATCCCCATTATCATGGGACAGAACATCGGCACGTGCGTGACGGCCATGCTGTCCTCCGTCGGCACGAACAAGAACGCGCGGCGCGCAGCCGTCGTGCATCTGAGCTTCAATATCATCGGCACGGTCGTCTGGCTGGCGCTGTTTGAGGCTGCAAACGCGATTTTCCGCTTTGCGTTCGTCTCGACCGCTATCGATACGTTCCATATCGCGCTCATTCACTCGATCTTCAATCTGGCCTGCACGCTGATGCTGCTGCCGTGCTGCGGACTGCTGGAAAAGCTGTCGTACCGGATCATCCCGGATGGCCGCAGCACCGACACCGCAACTGTTCTGGACGAGCGCCTGTTTGCAACGCCCGCCATTGCGCTCGTCAAGAGCGAGGAGCTGGCCAAGCGCATGGCTGCGGACTCCGAGCTTGCGCTGCATGAGAGCTTACAGGCCGTGCTCGGCTTTACGCCGGAGCTGGCCGCCTCCGTCCGGCAGCGGGAGGACGATACCGACCGCTATGAGGACACGCTGGGAACCTTCCTCGTACATCTGGCCACGCAGCCGATGAGCGAGCAGGACAGCGTGGAATCGTCGACGCTGCTGCACCTGATCGGCGATTTTGAGCGCATTGCAGACCACGCCGTCAACATCATTGAATCGGCGGAGGAGCTGAAGGAGAAGGGCGTTTCGTTCACAGACTCCGCAAAGCAGGAGCTGCAGACGATGCTGAACGCCGTGGGCGAGATCGTCGATCTCACAAGCCGGGCGTTCTTGCAGGACGATCTGACGCTTGCGCGGCAGGTCGAGCCGCTGGAGCAGGTCATCGACAAGCTGAAGGACGAGCTGCGTACGAATCACATCGCCCGTCTCCAGCGCGGCGAATGCTCGCTGGCCGCAGGCTTCGTACTGTCCGATCTGCTGACAAATCTGGAACGCGTGGCCGACCACTGCTCGAACATCGCAGGCTGCCTGCTCGACATGAAGAACGAGCGCATCGATCTGCACAAGTACCTCGGCGACGTCAAATCCGGCAGCAATGAATTCTTGATGCAGTACCATACGTTTGAGGAAAAATACAAGCTGGCGTAACCGCGCCGGACGCACAGACAATATCAGCACGCACCAGCGCCCCCTGTCATGTCACAGCATGACAGGGGGCGCTGCGGGTATTCACAGCAGAATGCAGATCATCCCGCCGGTGTTTTCGTTGATCATGCGGCCAAGGGTCTTTGTGAGCTTCTGCCGCGCGTCGTCCGGCATACGCATGATCTTGGCCGTGACGCCCTCGGAGACAAGCTCATAGAGCGATTTGCCGAAGATGTTGCTCTGCCAGAGCTTATCGGTGTCCTCTTCATATTCGCCGAGCAGATAGTCGATGAGCTGCTGTGATTCCTGTTCGCCGCCGACCATGGGGCTGATCTCCGTCTCGATCTGCGCGCGCATCATGTGGATGGACGGCGCGCTGGCGCGCAACTTGACGGCGTAATTGCCGTTTTTCTTCACGATTTCCGGCTTTTCGAGCTTCAATTCCTCTGCGCCCGGCATGACGATGCCATAACCGGTCGCCTTGACCTGTTCGAGCGCGGTCTGTACCTTTTCGTAGAGCTTTTTCGTCTGCGAAAGCTCCCGCAGCATCTGCATAAGCGCCTCGTCGTCCGCGATCTCCACGCCCGCCTGCTTGGACAGTTCTTCGTAGAACAGCGTCTCCGGCAGATGCAGCTCGCAGGTGACCGTGCCGGTTCCGAGATCGACCTCCCGCACGCGGAACGCGTCGACCGGATCAAGCTCCCGCAGCGACCCCATGACGCTTTCCGCCTCGCTGAGGCTCGTGAGCCTTGAGGCGCGGTCAAGCATTGCGTCATACAGGGCGGCCTTGACCGGATGATCGTCCGGCAGCGCCCGCACCCAGCTCGGCAGGAAGAAACGCAGCTCCTCGACCGGGAACGCGTACATGACCGCTTCGAGCAGCCGCGCAATATCCTGCGTCTGCATCACCGCGCAGTCCATCGTCAGCGCCTGCACGCCGTATTCGGCCCGGATACGGGCGCAGATCGCGTCCGCCTGTCCCTTTTTCGCGTCCTGCGTATTGACGACGACCACGAACGGCTTGCCCGTCTTCTGCATATCCGCAATGGCGCGGGCTTCCGCCTCGCGGTAATCCTCGCGCGGGATATCCGTGACCGTTCCGTCCGTCGTGACGACCACGCCGATGGAGCTGTGGTCCTCCATGACCTTTTTGGTGCCAAGCTCCGCCGCCTGTGCCATGGGAAGCTCCTCGGAGGCCCAGGGCGTCGTGACCATGCGGGGCTTGCCGTCCTCCGTGTCGCCGACCGCGCCGGGGATCATGTAGCCCACAGAGTCGATCAGCCGCACCTGCAATGTCGTTTTTCCGTCCGGGCTGATGCGGGCGGCCTCGTTCGGGACGAATTTCGGCTCCGCCGTCATGATTGTCCGGCCCGAGCCGGACTGCGGCAGCTCGTCGGTGGCGCGTTCGCGCTCATAGACGTTTTCGATGTTCGGCAGCACGAGCTGCTCCATGAAGCGCTTGATAAAGGTGGATTTTCCCGTCCGCACAGGGCCGACGACGCCGATATAGACCGTGCCGTCCGTGCGGTCCGCGATCTGCGCGTAGATCGAACGTTGTTCCATATTCCCGCCTCCCGTCTCACATGGGGATCAGCAGCAGTCGTCCGGCGTCCGCCTCCGGCTGCGTCAGATGATTGGCCTGCTGGATCGACTGCGCCGTCGTCCGGTACTGCCGCGCAAGGTCCCAGAGCGCGGCGTTTTCGCTCATGCGCCGGATGACGACTGACGGCCGCTGCGTGTTCTGCTGCTTCGTCAGGTCGAGCGTCCCGCCGGACAGATTCTGCAGCGTCTGCCGGGAAAACGTCTGTACCTGAAAGACCGCGTCATAGCGCAGCTCGACCGCGCCGCTGCCCGCCGAGGCGTAGCCCTCCGGCTGGATCGTACACACGGCCTCGCAGAGGCCGTTTTCGCTCAGCGCCGTATGGCAGCTGACCTCCGTGCGGAACGTCTCGGCCTGCACCGCGCCGTCCGGGTCGGTATAGACGAGGTCCGCGCGCAGCGGCACATGGACGGTAACGCCGTCGTCTGTCCGCTCAAGCGCCTGTGCGTCCGGGTAGACCCGGCAGTCGAGCACGGCGGCGGCCTGCACCGGGAACGAGGCGCGGACAGGCTCGCGCAGCGTCTGCGCGTCGAGG
>JABLTS010117218.1_pt1 | contig 13015 bp, 11 predicted proteins | sample 7160081 | NCBI WGS metagenome assembly JABLTS01 (sample SAMN14651231, study PRJNA627086) | human gut metagenome | isolation source: feces | host: Homo sapiens | reverse complement strand
TGTCACCAAAGGAATTTGTGCAGGGAAAGATGCAGCTGCCGGAAGAGCGCAGACATGCCCAGCGTGCCCTGTCCATTATGATGAACATTCAGTGGAAGAATAATTATTTCGAGGCTATTGATCCGAAGGAGGCCCGCAGGATCCTTGATGAGGAACTTTATGGCATGGAGCGGGTGAAACAGCGTATTATCGAGACCATTATTCAGATCAACAGAACCCATACATTGCCGGCCTACGGCCTTTTGCTTGTGGGACCTGCAGGTACAGGTAAGTCTCAGATCGCCTATGCGGTGGCAAGAATCCTGAAACTGCCTTGGACAACTCTGGACATGAGTTCCATCAATGACCCTGAGCAGTTGACCGGAAGCTCCCGTATTTATGCCAATGCCAAACCGGGCATTATTTTGGAAGCTTTTTCTATGGCGGGGGCATCCAATCTTGTCTTTATTATCAATGAGTTGGACAAAGCTGCTTCCGGCAAGGGCAACGGCAATCCATCTGATGTATTGCTGACCCTTTTGGATAATCTTGGATTTACAGATAATTACATAGAATGTATGGTGCCGACGGTGGGGGTTTATCCGATTGCCACAGCCAATGACAAGAGCCAGATCAGTGCACCGCTGATGTCACGTTTTGCAGTGATTGACATTCCTGATTATACGCCGGAAGAGAAGAAGATTATTTTCTCAAAATTTGCATTGCCGAAGGTACTTGGCAGGATGCAGCTGAAACCGGAGGAATGTATTGTGACAGATGAGGCATTGGATACTATTGTGGCATGTTATGCAGATACAACAGGTATCCGCGATCTGGAGCAGGCGGCAGAACATATTGCGGCCAACGCCCTGTATCAGATTGAAGTGGATCATAAGCAGAGTGTAACTTTTGATGGGCCAATGGTCAGAAAGTTACTGGATTAAGAATAGACTGAGGAGATAAGGGATAATGGAGGAGAATAATAAAAAAAGACAGCTTCAGAGAGCCGTTTTTGTTTTTACGCTGGTTGTATGTTTGTCGGCTATTGCCGGAGGCCTTGGCTCGGCGACATTTTCCAATTATTTCAAAGAGGTCTATCATGTGGACAGTGCCCAGAGAGGGTTCCTTGAAATACCGAGAGAATCGCCGGGAGTTTTGTGTGCATTGATTATTTCAGCACTGGCAGGATTCAGCGACATCGGCATTGCGGCTGTTTCCCAGGTGTTGGTGATGGTTGGTCTGATGGTGATGGGGGCATTTAGTCCGTCCTACGGCATGATGATGATTTTTCTGTTTATCCAGTCTTTGGGTATGCATCTGTTTATGCCTCTCAACGATGCCATCAGTATGGATCTGGCCAGAGAAGGTGAAGTCGGCAAGACGCTGGGAAATTTCAAAAGCAAAGCAAATATGTGTACGATGGTGACGGCTTTTGTTATTTTTGCAGGCTATCGTTGGGGATTCTTCAGCTTTGAGGATAAGATTTTGAAACCTTTTGTCATTGCAGCAATTTTGTCGCTGATTGCAGCCGGACTGTTGGTTTACATGAAGAAAATTATGCCAAGGACGCAGATTCAGGCAAAGACAAAGAGCAAGTTCGTCATGAGAAAGAAGTACATGCCGTATTATCTGACGTTGGTTGCCTATGGCTGTCAGAAGCGAATCAAGCTTGTGTTCGGACCGTGGATTATCATCGAATTGATGGGAAAAGGTGCAGATACTGTGGCACTGCTTGGAATTGTGACCTCTTTTATCGGTGCATTTTTCAGCAAATATCTCGGAAAAATGCTGGATGAAAAGGGCCTGAAGTATACGATGATCTTCGAGGGAGGATATCTGCTTGTTGTGATTGCAGCCCTTGGCGCAGCGGCGGGTGCTCTTGAAAGAGGCGGTCTCGGCAGTCACGGTATCTGGGTTTTTCTTGTTTATTGCCTGTACATACTGGCCTTTCTGCTGGAGCAGTTTAATATGGTACATGCCTTCATGATGAGAAAATTGGCTATTGATCCGTCGGAAGTCACAGCCAGTCTGTCAGTGGGACTGAGTCTTGACCATATTCTGGCTATCACTGTTTCAGCTGTACTGGGGGTCATCTGGGAGAAGTTCGGTGCAGAATATGTTTTCTTCCTGACTGCTGCAACGTCGTTGATGCAGATTGGTGTGGGCCTCTATATGGGAAGACAGCTGGCAAAGCAGGAAATGCAGCGTTAAAATGAATAAAGATTGAGATATAAAGAGTTCCGGTTTTTATGGTACTTGCATAAAAAACTCTCTGAAAACAGGCTCAGCGCCAAGCGTTTTCAGAGAGTTTTGTTACTGTAAGCACTATAAAGACCGGGGCTTTTTATGTTTTTCGAGAGTGTGGATATGTGTAGGTAATGAAAAAGCAGAGGTTCCATTTTTTATTTGAGATAGTCAGATACTGTTATGGATAAATCCGGGAAAATACCGCATTGCACAGACTGGTCAAATGGGATAATTGTCGGGGCGGCATCTTTGTCATAGTCATAGACGGTTGTGCATGCTTTGGCCGGATCTACGATCCAATATTCACGGACTCCGGCGCGGGAGTAGGCGGTGTTCTTAATGATGTAATCTGTTTTACGGCTTGAAGGTGAAACGATTTCAATGATCCAATCAGGAGCACCCTCACAGCCTCTGTCACTGAGTTTATCCTTGTCACAGATGACACAGATGTCCGGTTCAACATAATTTTTGATATCGTTTTGTATAATGACGGCAAATGGAGCCATATACACTTCACATCCGCCGTTTTTGGCATCTATATGATCGGCAATAGTTCTAGCGATGGAAAAGCTGATTGTCTGATGCATACGGTTTGGCGTGGCCATATCATAAATCTGTCCATCGATGAGTTCTGCACGTTGTCCCTCCGGAAGTGCAAAAATATCATCAATAGTGAAAGGACCTTCATCAATAAAGTCATTTCCTGTAAGCATCTGCATAGCAGTACCTCCCTGAAAGAATGTAGTCATTGTGTATCCTCCTTTTATTATAATCTATTTTTTGCGGGTGTTCAACTATTATAAATCGGCATGGAAGCAGATTCTGTAAAAAGTCGTTGTCGATTAAATGAAAAGTTTATAAAATCCAGGAAAATTATGAATTAAAAATAAAATAAGAAAGTCGTGAGGTGTGTCTTGACAAAACTGAACTTACTGTATATACTGCATATATACAGTAAGCAAGGAGGCAAGGGCGTGAATATTTTTATAGATAATAAAAGCGGTGCCCCGATTTATGATCAGATTTATTCACAGATCAAGGCGCAGATTATCGGCGGTGACATGCAGGAAGATGAGGCTCTTCCTTCTATCAGGAGTCTGGCGAAGGATCTGAGAATCAGTGTGATTACAACGAAGCGTGCCTATGAGGAATTGGAGAAGGAAGGATTTATCTATACAGTTGCAGGCAAAGGCAGTTTTGTGGCACCGAAGAATGTGGAATTACTGCGTGAGGAGAACTTGAAGAAGATTGAAGGCTATATACAGGAGATACGAAAGCTGGCGATGCCATGTGGATTGAGTCTGGAGGATATCATTGAGATGTTTCGTATCCTGGAGGAGGATGAGTAAATGAATGCAATAGAGATCAGGGATTTAAGTAAAAGCTATAAGGATTTCAATCTGGAGCATCTGAATCTGACATTGCCCGGCGGCTGCATTATGGGCTTAGTTGGTGAGAATGGCGCAGGAAAGAGTACGACTATCAAGCTGATTCTGAATATGATCCACCGGGATTGTGGAAGTATTTCTATATTAGGAAGAGACAATGTGACAGAGATGCAGTCATTGAAGGAAGATATCGGCGTTGTGTTGGATGAAGTCGGCTTGCCGGAGTGTCTGAACAGGAGGCAGGTTGGCAATATTATGGCCCTCACTTTTAAAAACTGGGATTCAGACTATTTTGAAGCGCTTTGTGTGAAACTGGGAGTTCCGGATCAGAAGAAATTTGGTGAGTATTCCAAGGGTATGAAGATGAAGATCGGCATTGCAGTTGCTATGTCTCATCATCCGAAACTGCTTATTCTGGATGAAGCCACAAGTGGGTTGGATCCGGTTGTGAGAGATGATGTACTTGATCTTCTGAACGATTTTACAAGAGATGAAGATCATGCAGTGTTTGTTTCGTCTCATATTGTCAGTGATCTTGAGAAGATCTGTGACTATATTGCATTTATGCATCAGGGTCAGTTGGTGCTGTGCGAGGAAAAAGATAGGCTGACAGAGTTGTATGGTTTGATTCGATGCAGTGCCGAGCAGCTTAAGGAACTGAATCCGCAGGCTGTGATTGGAAAAAGGGAGTCACCATATGGAGTTGAAGCTGTTGTAAGAAGAGCGGAGCTGCCAGCAGGCTGGGAAGTCAGTCCGATTGATATTGAAGAATTATTTGTGATGATGGTAAGGGGGAGAGCATAATGAAGGGATTATTGTTGAAGGATTATTATATGCTTTTGAAATATTGTCGGCCATATGCTTTGATTGTATTGATATTTGGCGTGTGCTCTCTGGCTGATGGAGGTAATTTGTTTATGCTGGCCTATCCTGCGGTGTTATGCGGTATCAATTCAGTATCTTTAGTGGCCTATGATGAAAAAAGCAGGTGGCAGCAATATTGTGAGACAATGCCTTATACGAGAAAACAGGTAGTGGATTCAAAGTATCTGATGTCATTTTTACTTATTGCTGGGCTGTCGGTTGTGTTAGCAGCTGCACATAGTCTGGTGGGTGCGGTAAGAGGTATTTTTAATCCAGTATGGGTATTGAATATTTTTTGCCTTATATGGAGTGTAGGACATGCATTTTCTGCGATTTGTCTGCCGATGATTTTTAAATACGGTTCAGAAAAAGGCAGGGTGATGTATATTGCTGTTGTTGTCGTATTTTGTGTAGCATTTGTCAATTTTGGCGGATATGATTTCTCAGAGGTTTCACAATTATCCGGAGCATTTGCGGTATTTGCGGAAAATCCGATTTATATGGTTGTGTTGGCTGTTATTGCTGCAGTGTTATTTCTGGGGTCTATGAAACTTTCGGAGCAGTTTTATATGAAAAGAGAGTTATAATAGAATGTAGAAATTCAAATAGGCAACAATTCATTTGGTCAGAATTGAGTTTTGTATCAGGAGTTGCCGAGAAGTCTTGCATATAACAAAAGCACGTATTGTTTCAGATGATTTCATTCATTGAAGGAGATTATGAAATATACGTGCTTTTGCTATTTTATTAAATTCAAGTAACTGTTCAGAGCTAACCTCCAAAATGCTGCGCATTTCGTCGGTGTGGCGTATCCGCCAAATAAAATTTCAAAAACAGTCTTAAAAATGCAAGCATTTTAACTTGTTTTTTGAAATTTTGCTTGGCTCTGAACAGTTACAAATTCAATTAGTTCAGTACATCATCAAAAAGATGGGGCAGTGATTCGGCATCCGGATAATCCTCTATACGTCCAGATAATGTTTCAGCAAAGCCTGTGTGCCCAGATCGCCTAGGCCTTTGGCTTCAAGATCTTTGTAAATAGCCAGAACAGCTTCTGAAATAGAAAGGTCAGCACCGGCTTCACGGCCTTCTTCTGTGGCAATATTCATGTCCTTGATGTAATGCTTGATGAAGAATCCAGGGTCAAAGTCACCTTTGAGCATACGCGGAGCCATATTGCTCATCTGCCAGCTGCCTGCAGCGCCGGCACTGATACTGTCAAGCATTGTCTGAATATCAAGACCTGTTTTTTTGGCATAGGTGATAGCTTCGCAGACACCGGCAATACAGCCTGTCAGGGCAATCTGGTTGGCCATTTTCGTGTGCTGTCCGCAGCCAGCAGCACCTTCATAAATAATATTGGTGCCCATAGCTTCAAAAACAGGCATGGCTTTTTCGAAAATTTCTTTGTCGCCGCCTACCATAATACTTAATGTACCTGCTTTGGCACCGGAGTCACCGCCGGAGACAGGTGCATCTAATGCGTGTTTGCCGACTGCTTTGGATTCATCATAAATCTTAGTAGCCAGTTTCGGGCTGGAAGTGGTCATGTCAATGAGAATGGCATTGTCTTCGGAATTGGCAATGATACCCTTTTCGCCAAAATAAGTTTCTTCCACATCCTTTGGAAAACCGACAATGGTGATGATGACGTCCTGACCTTTAGCACACTCAGCGGCAGAATCACGCCAGATGGCACCTTCTGCGATAATGTCTTCAGCTTTTGACTTTGTTCTTGAATAAACTGTTACCTGAAACCCTTTTTTCATCAGATTGCGGATCATGGACTTGCCCATGACACCGGCACCGATAAAACCAACATTTTTAATCATGATACACGCCTCCTAAATTATATTTTGATAGGAGTGTATCATATTTTAAAGTTTACGACAATGGCTGAAGAGAATATACGGAATGTATACATGATATTGGTATTGAGAAAAAGCCTTTTGCAGCAAAACAAAATTTTCTAACTTTAAACAGATAAAATATTACTGCAATTCAGTGAAATCTATTGACAAACAGAGGACATATTGCTAAAATAAGCGTTGACAGTCATACCGAAAAAGGCAGGTTTGCCGGGAATGCATGCAGGTCGCTTTGGGGAAAGGATGTAATTGAACATGAAAGAACGCAAGAAGATATTAACAATGCTGGTAGAGAATAATTATGGTGTTACCAGTCGTGTTTCCGGTATGTTCAGCAGACGAGGCTTCAACCTGGACAGTTTTACAGGATGTGATACACTGGATCCAAGGTTTTCCAGGATTACGGTAGTTGTTCATGGTGATGAGCAGGTACTGGAACAGATTGAGAAGCAGGTCAGAAAGTTGGAAGATGTCATTTATGTGACAGATCTGACAGCGGTGGATTCAGTTTGTCGTGAACTGATGCTTGTGAAAGTCCGGGTACTTCCGGAGAATCGCCAGTCCATAATGGCAGTCAGCAGCATTTTCCATGGTAAAGTGGTGGACGTGACAAGAGATTCTATGATTATCGAGCTGACAGGCAAGCAGGAGAAACTGGATGCATTTATTAATCTGCTGGACGGCTATGAGATACTTGAAGTTGCCAGTACAGGTCTGACAGGTCTGGAGCGTGGCTCAGAATGCGTTGTGCCTTTGAAAGGAAAGAGCTTTTAGGAGGCAGGATTGATAACAGAATAATAGGTATTTATTATCCATTATTAATACATTTATTTTTATACTATCAGGAGGTTTCATAACAATGGCTAAGATTTTTTATGAACAGGACTGTAATCTCTCATTATTAGAGGGCAAAACAATCGCCATTATCGGTTACGGCAGCCAGGGACATGCCCATGCAAAGAATTTAAAGGATTCAGGATGCCATGTCATCATTGGTCTTTACAAAGGCAGCAAGTCCTGGGCTAAAGCTGAATCAGAAGGTTTTGAAGTTTATACATCCGCAGAAGCAGCTAAGAAGGCTGATATCATCATGATTCTGATCAATGATGAGAAACAGGCTGCACTTTACAAAGATGAGATCGAACCAAACCTGGAAGCAGGCAACATGCTGATGTTTGCTCATGGTTTCAATATCCATTTCGGAACAATCGTACCTCCTAAGGATGTCGATGTTACAATGATTGCACCTAAGGCACCTGGTCATACAGTAAGAAGTGAGTATGTAGCAGGTAAAGGTACACCTTGTCTGATCGCTGTAGAACAGGATGCAACAGGCAAAGCTCAGGAACTGGCTTTAGCTTATGCACTTGGTATCGGCGGTGCAAGAGCAGGTGTTCTGGAAACAACATTTAGAATCGAAACAGAAACTGACCTTTTCGGCGAACAGGCAGTCCTCTGCGGTGGTGTTTGTGCACTGATGCAGGCTGGTTTAGAAACACTGGTTGAAGCTGGCTACGACCCAAGAAATGCATACTTCGAATGTATCCATGAAATGAAACTGATCGTAGACCTGATCTATCAGTCAGGCTTTGCCGGCATGAGATACTCTATCTCCAACACAGCAGAGTACGGTGATTACATCACAGGTCCTAAGATTGTTACAGAAGATACAAAGAAAGCAATGAAACAGATTCTGTCCGATATCCAGGATGGTACATTTGCAAAAGACTTCTTACTGGATATGTCTGATGCAGGCAAGCAGGTACACTTCAAAGCAATGAGAAAGAAAGCTGCAGAACATCCATCAGAAAAAGTTGGTGAAGAAATCAGAAAACTTTACAGCTGGAATGGCGAAGACAAACTGATCAACAACTAATTCTTCTGTTTTTCAAGAGAATAACGATAAGAGAGGTCATCACTCGAAAGAGTGATGGCCTCTTTTTTTGTGACAAGCGATACGTTTAAACACATTTTTTTGAAAAGAAATTAACGATGGAAACGTTTCATTCGGAAAAAACACTTTCCAAACGGAAAGGATACCGTTTGTTAAAAGACAAATTGTATTTAAATAAATACAATTAAATTTGGCTAGTCTGCTCACAAATCAAATAAATATTTGTGAATAAATGCTAAAATAATTAAAATATAAACTGAAAATAATGTTAAATAAACATCGAAGTCTGACAATAAGAGCGTTAAACAATAAATTATTGTTGACTATCAAACAATTTGGTGCTAAGATGAAGACATCAAAGGAACTGAAGGCTCGAGCATCAAGTCATTTTTTACACAATGAAGGGGGGACAACATATGAAGACTTGTTTACAGGAAAAATACGGTTTATTTATTAATGGTCAGTGGCAGCCGGCTTCTGACGGAAAGACATTTAAGAGCTACAATCCGGCCAATGGCGAACTACTGGCAGAGTGTGCACAGGCGACAGATGCAGATCTTGATCTTGCTGTAGATAGTGCATGGAAAGCATGGGATTCATGGAAACAGACAACACCTGCAGAGAGAGCGAAGATTCTGAATAGAATTGCGGACATTATCGATGAGAATGCAGAGCATCTTGCAATGGTAGAGACATTAGATAATGGCAAACCGATTCGTGAGACAATGGCAATTGATATTCCTTATTCGGCTGAACATTTCAGATATTTTGCAGGTGCTGTTCTGGCTGAAGAAGGAACGGCTTCTATGCTGGATGGCAATACAATGAGTCTGATTCTCAGAGAGCCGATTGGTGTTGTTGGTCAGATTGTACCTTGGAATTTCCCATTTTTGATGGCTGCATGGAAGTTGGCACCAGTTCTTGCAAGCGGATGCTGTACCGTCTTTAAACCTTCTAGCACAACATCTTTGAGTGTGCTTGAGTTTGCGAGACTGATTCAGGATGTTCTTCCGGCAGGTGTCTTTAATGTAATCACAGGTTCCGGTTCTGGCGTTGGCAATTCAATGTTAAAACATAAAGGTTTCAGAAAACTGGCATTTACAGGTTCTACAGAGGTCGGCAGAGATGTCGCACTGGCAGCGGCAGAGAAACTGATTCCGTCCACACTGGAACTTGGCGGTAAATCAGCAAATATTTTCTTTGATGACTGTAAGTGGGATATGGCATTAGATGGTCTGCAGCTTGGTATTTTGTTCAATCAGGGTCAGGTCTGCTGCGCTGGTTCAAGAGTATTTGTTCAAGAAGGTATTTATGACAAGTTTGTAGAAGCTGCTGTGAAAGCATTTAATCATGTGAAAGTCGGTCTTCCGTGGGAACAGGATACACAGATGGGTTCACAGATTAATGAAGGGCAGCTTAAGAAGATTCTTTCCTATATAGATATCGCAAAATCAGAAGGTGCAACTATTGCTTGTGGCGGTGAGAGATGTACGGAAGGTGAACTTGCAAAAGGTGCATTTATGAAACCGACACTGATCACGAATGTTACAAATGATATGCGCGTGGCTCAGGAAGAGATTTTCGGACCGGTTGCATGTGTGATCAAGTTCAAGACAGAGGACGAAGTGATTGTGATGGCCAATGACAGCAAATACGGTCTTGGTGGTGCCGTATGGACAAGAGATATCAATCGTGCGATCCGTGTATCAAGAGCGATTGAAACAGGTAGAATGTGGGTCAATACTTACAATGCGATTCCGGCAGGTGCACCGTTTGGTGGCTACAAGCAGTCTGGCATTGGAAGAGAGACACATAAAGTGATTCTTGAACATTATACACAGATGAAGAATATTATGATCAATCTTTCTGAAGCACCGTCAGGCTTTTATCCTGAAAAATAATAGTGAAAGACAATAAAAAACGGATGTTTAATTTTAAATGAGCCGTAAAAAAACAGCATTGTGAAAGAGGATTTCGCAATGCTGTTTTTCAGATACTAAGAGACAAAATCAATGAAAGCGTTGAGAAAACGGTGGGATGATCGGCCTTTTTTCCAGGCAAAGACAATCTCTCTCGGGTGAATGGCCTGTGGGGTGGGTATTTCGACGAGAAGGCCGCTTTTCAAGTCGTCAGCGACAAAATCCTTGATGACACAGGCAATGCCAAGCCCGGTTCTGGCGAATTCAATCAGAAGATCCATTGTTGTAATCTCAATCAGATTGGAGGCATGAATGTGATTTTCCTCAAGGAAATAATCAATAAACTGCCGGGATGCATTGGCTTTGTCAAGAAGCATCAGTGTGCCGGCATTGAGCAGATCCAGGCCGGAGACCTGTGTGCGCATCTGAAGATTGTTGAGATAGCTTGGCGTACAGACGAAAACATCCTCGATTCTTCCCTGTGAAACAAAGGAAATATGTCCGGTGTCTTCCGGTTTGGCCACCAGGCCGAGATCAATAGAGCCGTCTCTGAGCATATCCAGTGTATGATTGGTGGACTGGCAGGAAATATTGATACTGATATGCGGATATTGCGCAATAAATGTTTTCAGATAAGGCAGCAGACGGTACCTGCAGAGTGTTGTGCTGACGCCGATGGTAAGGTGTCCAAGACCCATATCGCGAATGCGGGAGAGTTCCGCTTCCCCTGCTTCCAGAGAATGGAAAGCGTCCGATACATGATGAAAAAGCAACTGCCCTTCTTCTGTCAGAGAAACACCGCGGGAGGTACGTTCGAAGAGGTGGGTCTGAAGTTCGTTTTCAAGATTGCTGATGGACTTGCTGATAGCAGGCTGGCTGATATAAAGGTGCCTCGCTGCGGCAGAGATCGAGCCACATTGAGCGACAGTGTAAAAAATGCGATATAAAGAAAGTGTTGTATCCATAAATCTTCTCCTATAACTATGATTTATAACGCTTATATGTAATATATATTTCTATTATACATCTAAGTGTGGTACAATAACAACACTGGAATTTCAATAGAAAAACAAACCAAGAATGCCATTTTAACAGGCATTATTTGATTTTATACGTTAGCAAGTTAAATTTTTACGCAAATACAGTTGAAATTCTAAAAAAAATAGTTTATTATAGATTTTAACGCAAATGCAAGGCCGTTTGTCGGGGAAAGGGAGATTATCATGAATTATAAGATTGCATTAATAAAAGGTGACGGTATTGGTCCTGAAATTGTGGATGAGGCTGTAAAGGTGCTGGATCGGATCGGTGTGAAGTATGGTCATACATTTGATTATACAAGAGTACTGATGGGCGGAGAATCCATTGATGCCTGCGGTGTGCCATTGACAGATGAGGCCATTGCACAGTGTAAAGCCAGTGATTCTGTATTGATGGGTTCCATCGGCGGCAATACGACTACATCACCATGGTACAAACTGGAACCATCCCTTCGTCCGGAGGCCGGTCTGCTGAAGCTTCGTAAGTCACTTGGCTTATTTGCCAATATCCGTCCGGCATATCTGTATGATGAATTAAAGGCAGCCTGCCCGATCAAGGATGAGATTATCGGAGATCAGGGATTTGATATGGTTATCATGCGAGAACTGACAGGCGGTCTTTACTTTGGAGAGAGAAAGACAGTTGAGGAGAACTGTGGTTTGAAATCCTATGATTCACTGAAATATGATGAGAACGAGATCAGAAGAATTGCCATTAAAGGTTTTGAAATCGCTATGAAGAGACGTAAGAATGTGATCAGTGTTGATAAGGCAAATGTACTTGATTCCTCACGCTTATGGAGAAAGGTTGTTGAAGAAGTAGCGAAGGATTATCCGGAAGTAACCTATTCTCATATGCTGGTTGATAACTGTGCAATGCAGCTTGTGAAGAATCCGGGACAGTTTGATGTTATCCTGACAGAGAATATGTTTGGTGATATCCTTTCTGATGAGGCCAGTGAGATTACAGGTTCCATTGGCATGTTATCATCAGCAAGTCTCAGTGAGACAAGCCTCGGCCTGTATGAACCAAGCCATGGTTCCGCACCGGACATCGCAGGAACGAATCAGGCGAATCCGATCGCAACCATTCTTTCAGCAGCTATGATGCTCAGATATTCATTGAATCTGGATAAAGAAGCAGATGCCATTGAGGCAGCGGTTAAGACTGTTTTGAAGAAAGGCTTCAGAACGGTTGACATTATGTCAGAAGGATGCACACAGCTTGGCTGCAAAGAGATGGGTGATGCCATTGCAGCTGAGATTCAGTAATAGATGCTATTAGGGTTTTTAGGAAGGAATTAATAGAATGAAGAGTGATAATGTTAAAAGCGGTATGCAGCAAGCACCGCATCGTTCCCTTTTTAATGCACTGGGAATGACTCAGGAAGAAATGAAGAAACCACTTGTAGGTATCGTAAGTTCCTACAATGAGATCGTACCGGGCCATATGAACCTGGACAAGATTGTCAATGCAGTTAAGCTTGGTGTTGCCATGGCAGGCGGTACACCGGTCGTTTTCCCGGCAATTGCTGTCTGTGACGGTATTGCTATGGGGCATATCGGTATGAAGTATTCCCTTGTAACACGTGATCTGATCGCAGATTCCACAGAGGCAATGGCTATTGCCCATCAGTTTGATGCATTGGTTATGGTGCCGAACTGTGATAAGAATGTTCCGGGACTTCTGATGGCAGCAGCCAGAGTGAATGTGCCGACTGTATTTGTCAGCGGCGGTCCGATGTTAGCCGGCCATGTAAAAGGACAGAAGACGAGTCTGTCCAGTATGTTTGAAGCAGTCGGTTCCTACGCAGCA
>JABLTS010118116.1_pt1 | contig 13025 bp, 10 predicted proteins | sample 7160081 | NCBI WGS metagenome assembly JABLTS01 (sample SAMN14651231, study PRJNA627086) | human gut metagenome | isolation source: feces | host: Homo sapiens | reverse complement strand
AGTCCGCTGTGGACATGGTAGCTGCCAGAATGCCTGCCATAATCACGCCGGAATTGGATGAAAGCACGGCGATTCATGAATATTTTCTGCAAATACAGTAATGCAGACACAAAAAAATGCTTCTCTATGCGCTAGAGAAGCATTTTGGTTTCCGTTTTTACAGCGTACCCTTGGTGGACAGCACATCCGTAATGCGTTCGTCATACATGGTTGCAGCGTCCAGTGCTTTGGCAAACGCCTTGAACATCGCTTCCATGATATGATGATTGTTGGAGCCGTACAGCACCTTGATATGCAGGTTCATCGCAGCGCCATACGATACGGCATAGAAAAACTCTCGTGCCATTTCGGTATCCATATCGCCGCAGCGATCCGCCGTAAACTCGCCGTCAAACACCAGATACGGACGGCCAGACAAATCTACCGCGCACAGCACCAGTGCTTCATCCATTGGCAGAATGCAGGAGCCATAGCGCTTGATTCCCTTTTTATCGCCAACCGCCTCGCGGATGGCATTACCGAGGACAATGCCGGTATCTTCGATGGTATGATGACAATCCACCTCTAAATCCCCTTTTACCTTGAGGTCAACGTCAAACAACCCATGGCGGGTAAAGCCATTCATCATATGATCGAAGAACCCAACGCCGCTGTCAATATCGGCCTTGCCAGTTCCGTCCAAATTCAGCGCCAGCTTGATTTTGGTTTCGTTTGTATTGCGTTCTATTGTGCTCGTGCGTGCCATACAGGAAGCCTCCTTGAGATAAAAACTGGTTTTATTATACCAGCCCTTTCGGCATCGCGCAACAGCTTGTCATTCCGAGATGGGGAAGCCTGTCAGAGGAAACAGCTGGGCGCCAATGTTCATATCCAGCTCCAGCATGCCATCCTCCAGCACGCCCTGCGCGTGAAACGGAACCTCCTCTTCCCTGAGCCAAACGGTTCCGTAAAAATCTCTTTTGTCATCCATGATATGTCCATCTGTGATGTTGGTTCCCCGCCCCATCATCGTGATATGTCCCGTCAATCCGCATTCGGTCTGACATAAATCCAAGGTTCCGGACAGCAAACCAACCGGACTGTCAAAGAAAATATTGTATTTTTCCATCGTCATTTACGCCATCTCCTCTCTCCTTATGTAATATATATATTTATATTACTTGTTTTTTTGAGTAACTGCAAGAAACTTTTTGTAAACAACTCACCTGTATTTGTAAACTTTCCTCTTGTCTAACCGGATTTTCGTGCCGTATAATAGAAACAAAAAAGAAACAGGAGGTCTGCTGCATGGCAAAAAAGGATGCCCGCAACACCAAAGGGCGCATCGTCGATGCCGCATGGTCGCTATTTTACGAAAAAGGATATGAGGGGACAACAATCGAGGAAATCGTCGAGCGTTCCGAAACATCCAAAGGCTCTTTCTACCACTATTTCGACAGCAAGGACGCCTTGCTCTCCTCCCTCTCCTACTTGTTTGACGCCAAGTACGAACAGCTCATGCAAGACATGGATCCGGAGATGAACAGCTTTGACAAGCTCATGTATCTCAATCACGAGCTGTTTCTCATGATTGAAAACAGCGTGCCGATGGATCTGCTCGCGCAGATGTATTCCTCTCAGCTCATCACCTACGGAGACCGCCATCTGCTCAATCAGAGCCGCACCTACTACCGCGTGCTTCGCCGCATTGTCATCGAGGGACAAAACCGCGGGCAGCTGCGCACGGACGTTTCCGTCAATGAAATCATCAAGGCTTATGCGATGCTCGAGCGGGCGATGATATATGACTGGTGTATCTGCAACGGAGATTACTCTTTGTATCAGTATTCCGGTACAGAGCTCCCGTTGTTTTTACGTGCGTATAAAGCCCAATAATTCGATTGTTTCTCACGCATTCTGTAAACAGTGCGTTTTCTTTTGTGCGTGTAGTACAAACTTTATTCTAGTATTCGTTCTATATTTCCGTTTGGTCTTTTCTATGCTAGAATAGGAAGGTATGATACTTTCACAAAAGGAGTACGAAACATGTCTAACGTTATCATTGTCCTTGCGATCGTTGTTTACCTCGCAATGATGCTGTACATCGGTTTCATTATGTCCAACAAGAATAAGAACACCGATGACTTTTACTTAGGCGGCCGAAAGCTCGGACCGCTGGTTACCGCCATGAGCGCGGAAGCCTCTGATATGAGCAGCTGGCTGCTCATGGGTCTGCCGGGCGTTGCCTACTTAACCGGCATCGCAGATGCCACTTGGACGGCAATCGGCCTTGCCATCGGCACCTATCTCAACTGGCTGCTCGTGGCACGCCGTATTCGTGTGTACACCCACACCACCAATTCCATCACGATTCCGGACTTTTTCGCGGATCGCTACGGTGACAAAAAGCACATTCTTTCTTCCGTTGCCGCTGTCATCATCATCATTTTCTTCATTCCGTACACCGCTTCCGGCTTTGCTGCCTGCGGCAAGCTGTTTAATCAGCTGTTCGGCGTGAACTACATGCTCGCTATGATTGTCAGCGCGGCAATCATTGTCGGTTACTGTGCACTGGGCGGCTTTTTGGCGGCCAGCACCACGGATTTGATTCAGTCCATTGTTATGACGATTGCCATTGTAGTCGTTGTCATCTACGCAACACATATGGCTGGCGGCATAGACGCCGTGCTCACCAACGCGCGTGCGCTGCCTGGCTATCTGAGCCTGACCAGTGTATATGATCCGGAGTCCGGTTCGGCTTCCGCTTACGGCGCACTGACTTCGTTCTCCATGCTGGCATGGGGTCTCGGCTACTTTGGCATGCCGCACGTTCTGCTGCGCTTCATGGCAACCGAGGACGACAAGAAAATCAAGACATCCCGCCGCATTGCAACCGTATGGGTTGTGATTTCCATGGCTGTTGCCGTATTCATCGGTATTGCCGGTCTGGGCATGACCAAGGCTGGCGCACTGCCGGTACTGGCTGATCCAGAGCGCATCATCATTACTGTTGCACAGCTCATCAGCAGCCACGGTGTTCTCGCCGCTGTCATCGCCGGCGTGATTATGGCAGGCATTCTGGCAGCTACCATGTCCACAGCGGACTCTCAGCTGCTCGCCGCCTCCTCCAGCTTCTCGCAGAATCTGCTGCAGGATCTGTTCGGCATCAAGCTGACCCAGAAGCAGAGCATTCTGGCAGCTCGTCTGACCGTTGTTGTCATCGCGATTATCGCGGTATTCCTGGCACGCAATCCGGACAGCTCGGTATTTAAGATTGTATCGTTTGCTTGGGCAGGCTTCGGCGCAACCTTCGGCCCGATTGTTCTGCTGGCACTGTTCTGGAAGCGTTCCACCCTGCAGGGTGCGCTGTCCGGCATGGTTGTCGGAGGCATCATGGTATTTGTCTGGAAGTTCCTGATTGCACCGATTGGCGGCGTCTTTGGCATTTATGAGCTGCTGCCGGCCTTTGTTCTGGCGCTTCTGGTCAATGTCATCGTCAGCCTCGCTACACCGGCTCCGGACGCAGATGTTCTTGCGACCTTTGACGAAGTAAACGCACGTCTGGCAGGCAAAGAATAACTTCACATTGTACAAATCTCCTGATTTTTTCAGGGGATTTGTTATTTTTCTCATCTTTGTCGAATTGGCTCGATAATCTGAGTCTGTTGATTCTCGTCATTTTTAATGCAAAGAAACAGTGCTTAAATGCAAGCAATTCGCCAATTTTTTACGGAAATGTACAACAAATTACAAAGAATTTGACGCAAGTATTTTTTGTCGATGCGGCATTTTCCGTGATTTTTTTGTACAACTCCGTTCTTGTTCCATTTTTTAAATTCTATTATAGTATACGTAACGAACAATAAACATTTAAAAAAGGGGATTTATTTTATTATGTTATCGCTCACTCGTATCCTGATTGCATCCGATGATTCTGTGTTCACCCGTGCACTCTCATCCGCAATCGAGTCCTCAGCACAACTGTCAATCACCGGTATCTATTCTTCCGGCGATGGATTAACCGATACGATTCTACACGAACAGCCGGACGCCTTGCTGATTGATCTGATGATTCCCGGCATCAACGCCTTCTCGCTGCTCAAGGAGCTGCACGATTTGCCGGCGGAACAATGTCCCGCCATCTTCGTTCTCTCCTCCTTCGCCTCGCCGCATACGGTAGCGGAATGCGACCGGCTGGGTGTCAGCTTCTTTCTTCGCAAGCCCGTCGACCTGCAGGCTCTTGTAGAACTGATTACGCGATACGGCTGCGTTCCGCGGCGGTTTTCGTCGGACAGCCAGCAGCCCTCCGCGCACGATATCTCGCGCCGCGTCACCCAGATTATCAGCAGTCTGCAATTGCCAGCTCATGTTGCCGGTTACCGCTATGCCCGAGAGTGCATTCTTATGACGCTGGAAGATCCTTCTGTAGCGGATTCCGTCACCAAGATTTTGTATCCGGCTGTCGCACGGAAATATCACACGACATGGACCAGCGTAGAACGAGACATCCGAAACGCTGTGGAAATTGCTTGGAAGCGCTCCGGCGGGCGCATGGCCGGCTTCAGCTCGATGCGCCGCCCGCCAAATCGCGAGCTGATTCTAACCATTGCAGACCGCGTGCGCTATGAGCTTCATCTGGACAATCATCGGGAACTCGCGGACGAGGCATGACTTCAACATTTTCTCATGTACTTTTTCGGCAATCTATGGTATAGTTATGGTATCATTGGTGCGCAGACGGAAGCCCGCTTCCCACTGCAAACCGCTGCTGCCTGCACATGGACTGCCCCGCAAGATGGATTCTCACGGGAAAGACGGATGTGAACAACAAGCTCGTTGCATCCCTGCGCAGACGCGCAGGGATGTTTTTTTGATCAGGAGGAATGTATCATGGAAGAAACCCGCGTTGCGATTCTCGCCATCGTTGTAGAAAGTCCGGAACACATCGATCAGCTCAACGAGATTCTGCACGAGTATCGAGACTACATCATCGGCAGAATGGGTCTGCCGTATGAAAAGCGCCACATCTCGCTTATCAGCGTCGCTGTTGATGCACCGGCTTCTATTGTCAGTGCGATGTCCGGAAAAATCGGTATGCTGGACGGTGTGACGGCAAAATCCGTTTATTCCAAGCTGTAAGAGAGGGAAATTACTATGTATAATGTCATGTCGCCAAAGGCTGAGGAATTCATCAGCGATGAGGAAATCCGCGCCTGTCTCGCCTACGCAGAAAAGAACAAAAACAACCGCGCGGTCATCGAACAGATTCTCGAAAAGGCCGCCAAGATGAAGGGTATCTCGCACAAAGAAGCGCTCGTCCTGCTCGACTGTGAGTTGGACGATGAAAATGAGAAGATTTATGCGCTTGCCCGCAAAATCAAAGAGGAATTTTACGGCAATCGCATCGTCATGTTCGCGCCGCTGTATCTGTCCAACTACTGCATCAACGGCTGTGAATACTGTCCTTATCACGCCAAAAACCACCATATTCCGCGCAAAAAGCTGACACAGGATGAAATTCGCCAAGAGGTTATCGCGCTGCAGGACATGGGACACAAGCGTTTGGCGCTGGAGGCCGGCGAAGATCCGATTCACAACCCGCTGGAGTATATTTTGGAGTCGATTCAGACCATTTACAGCATCAAGCACAAAAACGGCGCGATTCGCCGCGTCAACGTCAACATCGCCGCAACAACCGTTGAAAACTATCGAAAGCTCAAGGAAGCAGGCATCGGCACCTATATTCTGTTTCAGGAGACGTATAACAAAAAATCCTATGAACAGCTGCATCCGTCCGGTCCGAAATCGGATTATGCCTATCACACCGAGGCCATGGATCGCGCCATGGACGGCGGCATTGACGATGTCGGCTTGGGCGTGCTGTTCGGTCTCAACAACTACCGCTATGATTTCACCGGCATCATCATGCACGCAGAGCATCTCGAAGCCTACAAGGGCGTCGGTCCGCACACCATCAGCGTTCCGCGCGTGCGCCGCGCCGATGACATTGATCCAGATGTCTTTGACAACGGCATTTCCGACGACACCTTTGCAAAAATCGTCGCCTGTATCCGCATCGCTGTTCCGTACACCGGCATGATTGTCTCCACCCGTGAGAGTCAGGCAAGCCGCGAACGCGTGCTGCATTTGGGCATCTCACAGATCAGCGGCGGTTCCCGCACAAGCGTCGGCGGCTACACCGAGCAGGAGCGTCCGAACGATACCACCCAGTTTGAGGTCGATGACCGCCGCACACTAGATGAAGTCGTGCACTGGCTGATGGATCTCGGCTATGTACCGAGCTTCTGCACGGCATGCTACCGCGCCGGAAGAACCGGTGACCGCTTCATGTCTCTGCTCAAGAGCAAGCAGATTGTGAACTGCTGTCATCCGAACGCTCTGATGACGCTCAAGGAATATCTGGAGGATTACGCGTCTCCGGATACCCGCGCCATCGGCGAAGCGCTCATCCAAAAGGAGCTGCGCACAATCCCGAATGAAACCGTACGGGAAAAAGCAACAGCATACATCGAAAACATCCACGAAGGTCAGCGCGATTTCCGCTTCTGATTTTCAAGCATATTCCAGTCCCGCAGGCGCGCCGTCATGTGTCTGCGGGATTTTTTTACTTTTGCATGATTGCCGTCACGCCGTGCAGAAACGCGTTGCACCATCCGGCACATTTTTGTGCAAAATACCCGATTTATTTTGTAACTCCTCATTTTCTGGGCTTTTTCTGGTTGATTTTATTGCAAATTCTTATATCATGCGGTAAAATAGAACCAACACGATCTATGTTGTTTTCGTACATTTTTGTATCTCATGAATGAGGAGTGAGTCGATTTGAGCAGATTAAGTCTTGACACCCCAAATCAGGCGCAGACTGTCGTAGAAAGTCTGTACAAGGATTTGGAACGCCGCATTGCAGCCAGCCCTCCGGGACTATGTCCGGTGGATATTTCCCTCGGTTTCCTAAAGCTGTGCCACGCACAGACCTGCGGCAAATGCGCCCCGTGCCGCATCGGACTCGGCCAGCTTGCCAACCTGATGGATGACGTGCTGAGCGAGCGCGCAACACTGGAAACCATTGACCGCATCGAGCGCACAGCCCGCACCATTTTAGAAACTGCGGACTGCGCCATTGGCTATGAAGCTGCCGGCATGGTGCTGCGCGGCGTGCAGGGCTTCCGCGACGATTACGAGGAGCATGTACTCAACAACCGCTGTACCAGCGGTTTGACGCAGCCAGTTCCGTGTGTTGCCCTGTGTCCGGCTCACGTGGATATTCCGGGCTACATCGCACTGGTGCGCGCCGGTCGCTGCGAGGATGCCGTTAAGCTCATCCGCAAGGACAATCCGTTCCCGACCGCCTGCGCATTTATCTGTGAGCACCCGTGCGAGGCGCGCTGCCGCAGAAACATGGTGGATGACGCCGTCAACATCTGCGGCATCAAGCATTACGCAGTCACCCACGCGCTGCACGTCGCACCGGTTGCCAATCAGCCGTCTACAGGCAAGCGCGTTGCCATCATCGGCGGCGGCCCATGCGGCTTGAGCTGTGCATTCTATTTGCAGCTAATGGGTCATCAGACGGTTGTTTACGAACAGCGTCCGAAGCTGGGCGGCATGCTGCGTTACGGCATTCCGCGCTATCGTCTGCCGGAAGATATGCTGCAAAACGATATTGATGTCATTCTCAGCACCGGTGTTGAGGTACATACCGATATTTCCGTCGGCAAGGACATTCAGGTTGCCGACATTGAGCGCGAATACGATGCGGTTCTGCTGTGCATCGGCGCCCATGTAGATCGCAAGGTCGGCATTCCGGGCGAGGACAGCAACGGTGTTGTTTCCGCTGTTGCCATGCTGCGCGCCATCGGCGAGGGCAACCCGCCGGATCTGACCGGCAAGCGCGTCTGCGTCATCGGCGGCGGCAATGTTTCCATGGATGCCAGCCGCACCGCCATTCGTCTGGGTGCGTCCAACGTCACAACGGTTTACCGCCGTCGTGTAGACGATATGACTGCTCTGTCCGATGAAATCGCGGAAGCCGCAGCAGAAGGCGTTACCATTTTGCCGCTGCAGGCACCGCTGCGCATCGAGCACGATGACGAGGGCAATGTCACGGCTCTCATCACGCAGCCGCAGCACATTGGTCCGGTCGGCAAGGACGGCAGACCGCGCCCGATCAAGGCCGCCAAGGAAGAAAATGTCATCCCGTGCGACATTGTCATCGTCGCCATCGGTCAGGGCATCGACTCCAAAGCATTTGCTGCCGCCGGCATCGCGGTCAACCGTGAGCGCTTCTCTGCCCTGCCGGACAGCATCGTAGAAGGCAGCACCAAGACGTTTGCAGGCGGCGACGCCGTAACCGGCCCATCTACCGTTATCCGCGCCATTGCCGCCGGTAAAGTTGCCGCTGCAAATATTGACAACTTCCTCGGCTACAATCATGTCATTCACGCCGCTGTCGAGGATATTCCGGAGGCACCGCTGTCTCCGACAACCGCCTGCGGCCGCGTCAACATCCGTACTCGTCCGGCATGTGAATGCATTGATAACTTTGACGACATCAAGGAAGGCATGACCGAAGAGGAGGTCCTGCAGGAATCTTCCCGCTGCCTGCGCTGCGACCATTACGGCTACGGCAACTTCAGAGGAGGTCGAATGAGACAATGGTAAATGTAATCATCAACGGCATTGCCGTCCGCGTACCGGAAGGCACAACGATCATGGAAGCCGCTGCTAAAGCCGGCGTCACCATCCCTTCCCTGTGCTATCTCAAGGAAATTAACGAAATCGGCGCATGCCGCATCTGCTGTGTAGAGGTCGAGGGCGAAAGCCGTCTGGTCTCCTCCTGCAACAACTTGGTATACGAAGGCATGGTCGTGCACACCAACTCCCACCGCGCACTGGAAGCGCGCCGCATCAATGTCGAGCTGCTGCTGTCTCAGCACGACGGTGAGTGTTCGATTTGTGTCCGCGCCGGAAACTGTAAATTGCAGCAGGTAGCCAACAACTTTGGTCTGCTCAAGAATCCATATAAAAAAGACCTGCCCAACCGCATTTGGACGGAGACGTTCCCGCTGTACCGCAACGTACAAAAGTGCATCAAGTGTATGCGCTGCGTACAGTACTGTGAAAAAATCCAGACACTGGGTGTCTGGGGCATGAGCGGTTCCGGTTCCCGCACCACCGTCGACGTCACATACAACCGCCGCATCAAGGACTCTGACTGTTCGCTGTGCGGCCAGTGCATCACTCACTGTCCGGTCGGCGCGCTGCGTGAGCGCGATGACACCCGCGAAGTACTGGATGCGCTGCGCGATCCGGACAAAATCACCGTGGTACAGATTGCACCGGCTGTCCGCGCCGCTTGGGGCGAAACACACGGTCTGCCGCGTGAGATGGCAACGGTTCGCCGTCTGACCGCCATTTTGCGCTCGATGGGCTTTGACTATGTATTTGACACCGCATTTTCTGCGGACTTGACCATCATGGAGGAATCCACAGAATTCCTCAAGCGCCTGCAAAACGGCGAGCTCAAGGATCTGCCGATGTTTACCTCGTGCTGTCCGGGCTGGATGCGTTTTGTCAAGTCGCAGTATCCGCAGCTCGTGCCGCAAATTTCCACGGCGAAGAGCCCGATGCAGATGTTCGGCGCGATTACCAAGACCTATTTTGCAGAAAAGATGGGCATAGATCCGGAAAAGATTTGCAGCGTTGCCATCATGCCGTGTATTGCCAAAAAGGCGGAAAAGGACGGACACGTCTTTGACCGCAACAGAAAGCACGGCATGCAGGATGTGGACATTGTGCTCACAACCCGCGAAATGGATCGCCTGATGCGCATGCAGAACATCAACGTGTTCAGCCTGCCGGAAGCAGAATTTGACTCTCCGCTCGGTATCGGCTCCGGTGCCGGCGTCATCTTCGGTGCAACCGGCGGCGTGATGGAAGCCGCACTGCGCACGGCATACCACACGGTTGTCGGCGAAAACGCACCGGCTGACGCATTCCGCTCCATTCGCGGTCAGGAAGGCTGGCGCGAGGCAGAATTCGACCTCAACGGCACGACCATCCGTTGTGCGGTTGCCAGCGGATTGGGCAATGCCCGCAAGCTGATTCAGGCAGTTCTGACCCACAAGGTACACTATGACTTCGTAGAAATCATGGCATGTCCGGGCGGCTGTGTCGGCGGCGGCGGTCAGCCGATTCCGTTCGAACAAAACGAGCTTGCTGACGCGCGCGGCAACATGCTGTACAGCCTTGATCGTCTCAGCCCGCTGCGCTATCCGCACGAAAACAAGGAAATCAACGTGCTGTATGACACCTATCTCGGCGAGCCGATGTCCGAGCTTGCAGAAGAACTGCTGCACACCGACCACAACAGCTGGAACATGCCGCTGAGCATGCGTTTGCAGCAAACAGATGACGAGGATACAACGATTCATTTCGGCGTAAACAAGTAAACGTTTTATTCCATGCAAAAATCCCGCGGATTTCTCCGCGGGATTTTGTTATACAGCTATATGTTTATGCGTGCTGTTTGTTCACTTTTTTCGCTCTCCGGCGGCGCAGGTAGCCCATACGCACATTGCCGAGTGCCATCAAAACCAATGCAGTGGCGGCAAACAACAGGCAGGAAATACCCATGCGCATGCCGGATGCATTCGCCACAGCGCCGACAACCGCCGGTGCAACCACTGCGCCGGTACTGGTCATCAAAACAAAGAAGCCCATGCACACGGGATAGCGCGCGAACAAGTCTCCGGCATTGGACACCGAAGTGCCGTACATACCCGACATGCTGAGACCCAGTCCAATCGTCGCAATCATCATGCCCGCAAAGCTGTGGCTCGTGACGAGCACAGTCAGAAAGACAAACTGACCGATTGCCATTGCCAGAATCATCTGACTCGGCTTAAAGCGTGCCGCCAGCCGCGAACAGCTGACACGTCCGATGAGCAGTGCAATCCACAGCGCCGAGGTGACAACCTGCGCGAAGCTGTCCGTCATCACGTGGGAATCGACAAAGAACGAGGTCAGCCAACCCATCATGGTTCCCTCAATGCCCTGATAGAAAAAGCAAATGAGCATGGTAATCCAAAAGATTTTTTCCTTGAAAAATCCGTATGACACGCCTGTTTTTTCCGTGTTTTGTTCCTGTTTTGCCGTGCTGCCGCGCATGTTCATGCGGAACATCGCGAGCAGTCCCACACCGACAGCTGCCGCGGACAGGAAAACTGCCAATCTCCATCCGCTGGCGTCCACTTTGCCGCACAGCAGCACGATAAACGGCGCAATACATGCGCCAATCGCAAAGAACGCATGCATCAGGTTGAGCGGACCTGCATCTCCCTCCGCCAGTTCCGTCATAATCTGGTTATTGTAATTGGTGACGGCGCCCTTGCTGATGCCGATCAGACCCATTGCAGTCAGCAGCCAGACCGGATTGCCGCTTGCGAGCAGCATGCCCATGCCGATGCAGGTGCCGGAGGTCAGCAGAATAAACGACTTTTTCAGCCCGAGATACAGCGGCAAAAAGCCTGCACCGAGACCGGCTACTGCGTAGCCGATCGACTGCACCGACAGCAGCATACCGCCCACCTGATAATTCAGGGCATAGTCCGCCTTGAGCACCGGCAAAACCGAGCCGAGCATGATAAGCGCAACGCCCAGTGTAAAATAAGCAAAAAACAAGTTAAATACGATATACCGCTTGTCTTTTCCAATGCGCTGAAAGAACGATTGCTTGTGTTCCATTTGTTTTGTATACAACCTTTCCTGTTATAATTTCTCACGAACACTAGCATACAAAATTGCTTGTATTATGTCAATTTGAAAGATAGCCAATCTTTTGCTTTTTTCAAAGCAAGATGTTATAATATTTTTCAAGAATCTATAAATTCCGGAAAGGAAGCGACCTTCTTGCAGGCACAGACAAACACTGATTTTTCTCAGGGCAGCGTGTCCTCCAACATCGTCCGGCTCGCCGTCCCCATGACGCTGGCGCAGCTGGTCAACGTGCTGTACAACATCATCGACCGTATCTATATCGGCAGAATTGGCGCGGACGCCACGAACGCTTTGACCGGCTTAGGCGTCTGTTTTCCCATTATCACCATGATTTTGGCATTTTCCAACCTCGTTGGCATGGGCGGCGCACCGCTGTTTTCTATGCGGCGCGGCGCCGGAGAACCTGAGGAAGCGGAAGCCATTCTGGGCAATTGCTTTTCTCTGCTTCTGGGCATTGGCGTTTCTCTGACCGTTTTCGGACTGCTTATCCGCCGTCCGCTGCTGCTGGCGCTCGGCGCGAGCGAAACCACACTGCCCTATGCCATGTCCTACATCACGATTTATCTGTTTGGCACAATTTTTGTCATGCTGTCGCTGGGACTAAATCAGTTCATCAACGCGCAGGGCTTCGGCACTACCGGCATGTTAACCGTTATCATCGGCGCCGTGCTCAATCTGATTCTCGATCCAATCTTTATTTTTGTTCTGCACATGGGCGTGCGCGGTGCAGCGTGTGCAACCGTCCTCTCGCAATTTGTCTCTGCTCTTTGGACGCTCCGATTTCTGACCGGTTCCAAAACGCTGCTGCGCATCCGCAGGCAGCACCTGCATCTGCAAAAGCAGCGCGTACAAAAAATTCTGACGCTGGGACTCGCCGGATTCACGATGAACGTCACAAACAGCCTCGTACAGGTTGCCTGCAACAGCACGCTGCAGATCTTCGGCGGAGATTTGTACGTCGGCGTCATGACCGTGCTCAACTCCGTGCGGGAGATTATCATGCTTCCGGTCAACGGCGTCACAAGCAGCGCGCAGCCGGTCATCAGCTTCAATTACGGCGCCGCTTTGCTGGAACGTGTCCGCAAGGCGATTGTGTTTTTGACGGGACTGTTGACCGCCTATTCGTTGCTGGCATGGGGACTGGTCTCTCTGTTCCCTCACTTTTTTCTCTCCATCTTCAATACAGACCCGAAATTGCTCACCGCCGGCGTGCCGTCGATGCATTTGTATTTTTTTGGTTTCTGCTT
>JABLTS010058725.1_pt1 | contig 13027 bp, 15 predicted proteins | sample 7160081 | NCBI WGS metagenome assembly JABLTS01 (sample SAMN14651231, study PRJNA627086) | human gut metagenome | isolation source: feces | host: Homo sapiens | reverse complement strand
GCCAAACGTCTGCGCCACACCGGCTGCAAACATGCCGTAATCGGGTGGTCCGGAATACTTTTCTTTTGTCTTTTTTGCATAATTCATAAGCCATGTATCCATTTTGGGAATCATCGTTTGTGTTGCACCCTTTTGTGGACCAAAAACAGCACTGCATCCATTAGCGCCACACAGTGGATTTGTTACATCGCATGCAATTCTAAATTTACATTCTTTCAGTTCTGGCATAACATGCTCATCGGTTATTGTTTCTATTAAGGCTAGTCCGTTTGCTCCGTATGGAACTTGTTTTCCATCAGCATCTAAAAAGCCGTAGCCGAGAGCCTCGAGCATGCCGATTCCTCCGTCGTTGGTCGCACTTCCCCCGATACCAACAATAAATTTGCGGCATCCCTTGTTTATTGCATCTCTTATCAGTTCCCCAACGCCATATGTTGTCGTGTGAAGTGGATTTCTATCGGATTCGTTTACCAACGTGATTCCTGCAGCTGCGGACATTTCAATAATTGCCGTGTTGCTTTCTGCAATTCTGCCATAAGAAGCTTCTATCATGGAGCCAAGTGGTCCTGTGACGTTGATTTTTTCGATTGTTCCGTTCATTCCAAGGGTAAGGGCTTCTACCGTTCCCTCTCCGCCATCTGCCAAAGGGCAGACAGTTACCTCTGCATCGCGAAATACGCGGTGTATTCCTTCCGATACGGCGTTTCCTGCCTCTAAAGAACTTAAACTGCCTTTCATAGAATCCATGGCAATGACAACTTTCATACGATGGCCTCCAATGTGGTTTTGTGATGTAAATTTATTATAACACACTAAAAATATGTGTAAACCATGGAAGTTTTTTCTGCTTTAGATTTGCGCATAGAAAAGGGGAATGGTATAATAATTTGCAAAGAAACGAGGGAGAAAGGTGCATGCAGATTACAAGGATTTTTCATAGTGGTTTTTTAGTCGAGACAGCCAAACGGTATTTTATATTTGATTATTATAAAGGAGAATTGCCGAAGTTAAATCCGGATAAACCGGTATATGTGTTCGCCAGCCATGGACATCAGGATCATTATGAACCAAAAGTATTTGAACTTTTGAAACAACAGGGGATTGTACCGAAACTTGCGATTCTTGCAAAGGATATTAAGGAGAAAAAATATCCGGATGGAATTCCTGTTTTAAAAGCCGGATTTAATGCACATTATGAAATTGAGGCAGATTTTTTGGTGGATACATTTCATTCAACAGATGCCGGCGTAGCGTATCTCGTTACTTGCGGGGAAGGAAAGATTTATCATGCGGGAGACCTTCATGACTGGGTGTTTGATTCTGCATCGGAGAGGGAAAACCGGCAAATGACAGGGATGTACAGGCATGAGATTGATAAAATGAAAAATATTTCACTGGATGTTGCTTTTGTTCCACTGGATCCAAGGCAGGAAAGACGTTATGCGGATGGAATATTATATTTTCTTCAAAAGGTAAAAGCAAAGCAGGTGTATCCAATGCACTTTTGGAGCCATTGTTCCATTATCGATAAATTTCTTGCAGAATATCCAGAGTATGCAGATGTAATTAAAAAATAATATAGATTGGGGAGGTTATACATGAAAAAGTATGTGTTAGCACTGGACCAGGGAACGACAAGTTCACGCTGTATTTTGTTTGACAAGCAGGGAAATATCTGCGGCATGGCGCAGAAAGAGTTTGAACAGATTTATCCTCATGCGGGATGGGTGGAGCATGACCCTATGGAAATCTGGGCATCACAGTTATCTGTTGCGACAGAGGCGATGAGTAAAATTGGTGTAACCGGCGAAAATATAGCGGGGATTGGTATTACGAATCAAAGAGAAACGACGATTGTCTGGGACCGGTATACAGGACAGCCTATTTACAATGCGATTGTGTGGCAGTGCCGAAGAACAGCAGATGACATTGAAAAACTGGTGAAAGATGGTCTGGCTGATTATGTACAAAAGACGACAGGACTGGTTCCGGATGCTTATTTTTCTGCATCGAAAATTGCGTGGATATTGGATCATGTTACAGGAGCGAGGGAGAAGGCAGAAGCAGGTGATTTGCTTTTTGGGACGGTGGATACCTGGCTGATTTGGAATTTGACGAAGGGTGCTGTTCATGTAACTGATTACACAAATGCGTCCAGAACGATGATGTTTGATATTCATAATTTGCGTTGGGATGAGAAGATTTTAGATTATTTTCATATTCCAAAATCTATGCTTCCGGAGGTTCGGCCATCCAGCTGTGTTTATGGATGCACGGATTTGAGTCTGCTCGGCGGGAAAATTCCGATTGCCGGGGCAGCAGGAGACCAGCAGGCGGCGTTGTTTGGACAGTGCTGTTTTATGCCGGGGGAAGTGAAAAATACTTATGGAACCGGCTGCTTTTTGTTGATGAATACGGGAGAAAAAGCAGTAAATTCAAAAAATGGCTTGCTTACTACGATTGCAGCAAGTTTTGAAAATAAGATTCAATATGCGCTGGAGGGTAGTATTTTTGTGGCTGGCGCAGGTGTGCAGTGGCTGCGTGATGAGATGGAGTTAGTGAAAGCTGCTGCTCAGACAGAGGCATTTGCCAATGCGGTGGAAGATACGAATGGTGTCTATGTGGTTCCTGCGTTTACCGGATTGGGTGCCCCGTATTGGAATCCATACGCAAGAGGAACGGTTGCAGGGTTGACAAGAGGCTGTAAAAAGGAGCATTTTGTGCGTGCCATCCTAGAAGCGATGGCATATCAGACTTACGATATTTTGAAAATTATGGAGCAGGAATCTGGTGTTGATATTGTCAGTCTTAAAGTCGATGGCGGGGCATCGAACAATAATTTCTTAATGCAGTTTCAATCCGATGTACTAGGTGTTGATGTGCTTCGCCCGGAGTGTGTAGAGACAACCGCACTGGGTGCTGCTTATCTGGCGGGACTTGCCGTAGGTTACTGGGAAGATGTGGACGATATCCGTAAAAACTGGGCACTATCTAAAACGTTTGCGGCAGATATGCCGGAAGAATTGCGAAATGAAAAATTAGCCGGATGGAAGCGTGCCGTACGCTGTGCGCTTGCCTGGGCGGAGGAGTAGAATAGGAAAGGCGATTAAATAGAGCAAAGAAACAAGATGGAACGAAATGCAAAATCTGTTATTAGAATTTTTTTGTGGGCGATATTTACGATTAGTTGACCTGATTTTGAAAAATAGCAAATCAAGTCAACTGTTTTATAGATAAAAGTTGACTTAATTAGAAAAAAAGTGGAAATAGGTCAAAGGAAGGCAGGATTTTGGTTGACCGTAAGAGAAGTTTTTGCGAGTTAAGTCAATAGGGCGGTTATGAATGGATAGGTGTACGGAATATAGTATAACGAGAGGTGCTATAATCTTGTTGACAGTAAGGAGATAATCTTAAGAACATACAAGAGAAGGGAGAGTTTCATATGACATTTTTATTATTGATATTTGGTTTTATTTTGATTGAAATGCCGATTGTGGCATTTCTAAGCGTAGTAAATGATGTTCATCAACCACTTCCAATTTTAATTATGGCACTTATTTGTACGGTAATTGATGTGTTTATAATTACAAACCGAATTACATTCCATAAAGCCAATGGAGGTAATGAGGAACGCATGAGAAAAATTCGGAAGGCTGTAAAAATTACTGCGATAATTATAGCGGTGTGTCTTCTTCCGGGAACTTGGTTTGTATCGGAAGAGGGCTATAAGGCGAACCGAAAAAAAGGTTCATCTTATGATTATAATTATTCGGGTTCTCATTCATCATATGATTCGAGAATTTTCAGCAGTTCAAGAGGCAAGAGTAGTTCATCGAGTTCATCGGCTCAGCATGACGACACCGATTCGGATGATACCAGTGCGTCGGATAGTGACCGTACAAGCTACTACCCAACGCAAAAACCGCAAGTAAATCAAAAGATAACAAATGGTGTTGAGGATTACGATGATCCGGATGATTATGCTTCTGATTATGCAGAAGAATTTGCATATGATGAATTTGGGGATGATGAAAGTGAAGAGGCATATGATTATGGGTACGAGGAAGCTTATGACTACTGGATGGATGAGAGAGGAGATGATGAAAGTGATTGAAATTATTGATGTGTTTAATTTTATGCTTATAGGACTTCCGTTGTATCCAAAAACGGCAGAAGGGTATGTTGATTGTTTCGATGCTGCTTAATATTTTGACTGTAATATTTTTGGCATTAACAAGAGAGACGTATGCAACAACGCTGGTATTTCTGCTGTTTGTTTTGAAAGGATTTTTGTTAGGAAGGGTAGGGAAATTTGAAAGATAGCGATTCAACGAATGGTTGATATTTTTCAACAGATAGGTTGTGGCTTACATTGCCGAAAGCAGATATAATGGAATCAATATAATAAGCTGCAAAAGGAGAATGAAAATGGAGATTGGAAAAAGAATTAAAGAGGCGAGACGAATTCGGGGATATAATCAGGAGAAGATAGCGGAACAGTTTCAACTTTCAGTGCAGGCTGTCAGTAAGTGGGAGTGCGGACAATCGTTTCCTGACATTAGTTTACTGCCCCCAATAGCAGATTTTTTACAAGTTTCTTTGGACTATCTGCTGCGTGATGATTGTGAAAAAACAGATCAATTAAGAGGATTGCCGGCGGATGATAAAATCCGGATTGTGCAGTGCGTTGGAGATCAAATTGTCGCCAAAACAAAAGCGATGGAAAATGAAGATTTGGTTATTTCGCTTTATATTCCGACAGACGATAATCGTGCGATGAATACACAAATGAACGTGGAAATTTGGGGAAATGCTAAAGTGAATGGTGTAATTTGCGGAGATGTGCGGGCAGAGAAAAATCTTACTTGCAGTAAGGTAAATGGAAGTGTCAGTGCGGGAGGAAATGTGACATGTGAAAATGTAAATGGTGAAGTGTATGCTGGGTGGAAAGTTAGTGGTTTTGAAATTTGAAGCTTAAAATAAATTCAAACGGAATTGGAAAATCTTTTTCTTTTTCTTAAAATGTTGAGAAATGTAATTGTTTGAGATATAATGACAAAGCAGGCGTTATTAATGATATAAGGAGTAAATATGATATTTTACCATGTGGTTTCTGACAAACCCAAATATATTGGACAACATTTTGTTATTGATGAGGAGCACCCAAATGGGGTGTATAATCGTGTTTATGAGCAGATAGACACCGTGAATGATATATACAGTAATCCTGAAAAATACGAAGGAGCGGAACTTGAGCACAATGTCTTGGTTGCCCTTCGGGAGTTGGCACTTGAAAAGGTACGCAAAGAAAAGTATCCGGAGTATCCTTCAAGAATGGCAGCTTTATATGTGTCTAAGTCTTTTAAAGAGGCGGAGCAATGGGCGGATTATTTTGCGAGCCTTGGCAGACCTACTTATTCTGTGGTTAAAATTAAAGTTAATGGGAGTGTTTTTTGTGGAGATGCTTATAAGTGTTTTGATGGAAGTATATATGAAGAAGAAAATCTGAAACGTGCTGAAATTTACTGGAAAAATGAACCGAACGAAGATGGAAATATGCCTATTGTTGAGGTGCTTGTTAATGGAGAGATTGAAGTTATTGAGATAATGAAACAATTAAATGCAAATATATAAGTGGGAGAAATGTTTGCAAAATTGAGGGGGGTGTTGTATAAAAATGATAAGTGATTCATTTGATATGGAAAGTGAAACTATAATAACACCATCGTCTTTTTTTGGAGAAAAGGGGAAAATCTGCGATATTGCAATAGCAACATTTTCAAGAGAGATATTTCCAGCTGTTTTGAAACTTTTTGAAAATGAAAAGATTGGTGAGATGAAAGCGGCTAATAGAATAAAGCCTGTTTATCTATTGGACGTAAATAATCTAAAGATAGCTTTTTATCTTTCTGAAATTGGTGCATCTCTTTCGGGAACAGATATTATTGAGGTAAACTGGATGACAGGTGCCAAAAAATTCATTTTGTTTGGTTCTGCGGGTTCACTTGATAAAGAGACAACAAAGGGGAAATATGTTATTCCATACGAAGCATATCGAGACGAGGGAATGTCTTACCATTATGCATCTCCGAAAGATTATATACAAATTAAAAATGCGGAGGTTATGGAAAATATTTTTAAAGCATTAGAGTTGCCGTATGTAATGGGAAAAGTATGGACTACAGATGCGATATACAGAGAAACCCGGAACCTTGTTGAAAAAAGAAAATCGGAGGGCTGTATTGCAGTTGAAATGGAACTTGCAGGTATGCAGGCTGTATGTGATTTTTATAATATAGAACTTTATGATTTTTTGGTAACAGGTGATATTGTTGACCAGTTGGAATATACTTCTGAAGGATTACATGATGCGAATCATAATCTTGACAAATTTTATGTTGCTTTAAAAATAGCGGAAATGATAAATAAGGGTTGATAGATTTGTCTGCTAATCTGTTATTTGCAGGTTGTTGAAAGGTGGTGCTTATTATGGCAACAAAAACAGCAAATGTAACAGCAAGAATTCAACCGGATATCAAAGAATCGGCAGAAGCCATTTTAGAAAAGTTAGGTATACCTGTTTCCGTCTTTATTGACATGACCTATAGACAAGTAATTGCAAACAACGGAGTTCCTTTTGCTTTAAATCTTCCTAAAACAATTGAAACAAGAGATGAATTATCAGACGCTCAATTTAATTCAATGATGGAAAAAGGACTTTTACAGGCAAAAGCAAATGAATCAAAACCTGCCAAAGAAGTATTTGCAAATTTAAGAAAGAGGATTTAACATGTCAAAACCTTATGAAGGACGTTCTTCAAGCGTCCTGTCGCAAAGGAGCAAAAGTATTGCACAGAAATCCATTCCGGGTTTCTGTGTTTTTTTGTATGATTTGAGGCGTTTTGGCATGATTATATTAGCAGGTTATTAGCAAAAGATTGTTGAAGAAAATCTAAAAAAGGCATGGTATTAGTGTCATTCAAATGATATAATAATATAAAAAAGAAGGGATGTGCGTATACATGAATACAATTACACTTCCAAATGGCAGGACAATTCGTGTTGTATCACCAGAAGAACGAGACTCTGTTATTTCTGAATCGGATGCAGAAATGGACTATCGAGCAGAGGAGGCAGTAAAAGCCGCGCTTCATAGGGCAAAGGTTTGTAAGAAACCAATTGCACGTTATGATATGGATACAAAAAGAGCATATATAGAATATCCAAATGGAGAAAGAAAATATGTTGAATAGAAAGCCAATGCTATTAGTACTAGCTGGACCTAATGGATCAGGAAAGAGTACAATAACAAAATATTTTGAGATTCAAGGAATTTATACAAATGCTGATGAAGTGGTGGCATCAACAGGAATGGATAATAAAAAAGCTGCGGAATTTGTAGATAAGAAAAGATATGAGTTTATAGAATCAAAACAAGATTTTACGTTTGAGACGGTGTTATCTTCAGAGTATAAAATGAATATACTACGAAAGGCAAAAGAAGAAGGATACTTTATCAAATGTGTGTTTGTTTTAACAAATGATCCGCAAATTAATATTACGCGGGTTGAAACAAGAGTTCTAAATGGTGGACATGATGTGGACAAAGAAAAAATAATAAGCAGATACTACAAATCTTTGCGTCATATTAAAGAATTGATGGATATATGTGACATTTTACACGTTTATGATAATACAGGTGACAAACCTGTTAGAATTGTAAGAAAACATAAAGAGGATGTTTCAATTTTTGCTACTGAAGTTTGGACAAATGAGAAGATAGTTGAATTACTTAAGTAGTTGTTTTTGTATGATATAGTCTGGAAAACCAGATTTTTGTATGTTGTGTGTTGAAATTAAAAGAGAGGTGTTTACGATGACAGTAGATACAAATACAATAATTTCTATAACAGAAGCAAATCAAAATTTTTCCAAAGTAACAAAATTGGTTGATGAACATGGAACTGCTGTGATACCAAAAAACAATATGCCGAGAAACCATGTGATTGATTTTAGTAAGACGGAAAAGGTAGTTTCTACAGAAGATGTGATGGTGATATCGGAAAACTTAATGCAGAAAAATATGGAAGTGTACAAGGCACTTGGTAAATGATCAAGTGTACAAGTGGGAAATTTAAAAGTAGAGTGTAAATGTAGGTTAAATTAGTAGGAGAAAAATAATGATAACGTTGTATGATTGGGCCATTATAAATGAACCAGAGATTTTAGAAGAATGGGACTATGAAAAGAATAGAGATATTGATATAAAGAAAATAGCATCACATTCATCCCAAAAAGCATTTTGGAGATGTCCCAAACATAAGCATAGTTATTCTGCAAGAATAGGGAAAAGAGTACAAGGACACAAATGTATTTATTGCACAAACCGTGCAGTGTTAGAAGGATTTAATGATTTACAGTCACAATATCCGGATATTGCATTAGATTTTGATGAGGAAAAGAATGGATTTTGTGCTAAGAATATTACATATGGAAGTACGAAGAAAATATATTGGAAATGTCATGTGTGTGGATGTGAATGGATAACATCAGCAGCGCGAAGAACAAGAAATAACGCGAAATGTCCTGTGTGTGTAAAAAAGCAAAGTATAGCGAAGAGGAGGATTTCACAGGTAAAAAAAACGGGGGGACTCCTAAAATATCCCCAATTATTAGAACAATGGGATTACGAAAATAATGGTGATGTGGATCCACTTACAGTTAATATTAATGATAATAGATATTTCTATTGGAAGTGCTTAATTGGACGACATTCATTTCCATCGAAAATAGCACATAGAGTATTAAATAACAAGTGTCCATATTGCGAAGGGAAAAAAGTTTTAAAGGGCTTTAATGATGTTGAAAGTCAATGTGAAAACGTGATGGTAGAATGGGATTACGAAAATAATCAGATTTTGCCAAGTGAAGTCATATATACAGCAACAGCTCCCAAAATACATTGGAAATGCTATTTTTGTGGACAGAAGTTTTCCATAGAACCTAGAAAACATAGAGAGCCAGGATGCAAAATTTGTAAGCAGAAAATGCGCCACAAAAAGAAAAGATTAGAGAGAGTTTTAAATGAAGGGGAAATTGATAAGAATCAGTATTATGATATTTATTTAGATTGGGATTACGAGAAAAATAAAGAATGCGATTGGTTTTGGGAAGAAATGACGCCAACATTTACTAAAAAAGTATTTTGGAGGTGCCATATTTGTGGACATTCGTGGAAAACGTCTATGTATCGTAGAATACAGGAAGGAACGGGGTGTCCTGCTTGTAGTCATAGAGTGCTAGTACAAGGGATCAATGACTTGGAAACAGAATGCCCAGAATTAGCTGTTGAATGGAGTAGTAAAAATGAGAAAAAGGCAAATGAAGTGATAGCAGGGTCAGATACAAAATATCAATGGAAATGTCAATTATGTGGAAATGAATGGACGGCATCTATACATAACAGGAGAACAGAGGGGTCTAATTGTCCCAAGTGTAATGGTGCAAATACTTCCTTTGCAGAACAAGCAATTTTTTATTATGTAAAAGAGATTTGCCCGGATGCAATCAATCGGTATATCGATAAAGATGTGAATAAAGAGATAGATATTTTTATTCCTACACTTAAGTTGGGGATTGAATATGATGGATATATTTTTCATAAAGATAAAAAAGAATTAGATGATCGAAAAACCTTGCTATTACAAGAAAAGGGAATAAAATTAATTAGAATAAGAGAATATAAAAAAACAAAACTTCCAACATTGGATGTTAAACCTTATTTATGTTGGGATTATTTATATTCGTCAAAATATAAAGGGTTGGATAAAATAATTTGCAATATTTTGAAGAGCTTTGGCAAATATGAAACATCAGTTGATTCGTATTGTGATCGCTTTAGAATATTACATTTGTATCGACAAAAGGTTTTGGAGAATAGTTTAAAAGCGTCAGAAGCTCCATGTTTAAAACTGTGGGATTATGAAAAGAATTATCCGCTTTTGCCGAGTGAGATAAGTAAAGGATCAAAAATAGAAGTAAATTGGAAGTGTGATGTATGTGGATTTGAGTGGAGAAATTCAGTAAATGCAGAGCGAAAGTGTAAGGGCTGCAGACGTTGTAATAAAAGAGTAGCACATCAAGAATATAGCATTATGTCCAAGTATCCAAACATTGTTGAGGATTGGATTACAGAGATGAATGATAAGAGTCCAGAACAGATATTGCCAGATACACATAAAAAATTTTGGTGGAAGTGTAGTGTTTGTGGAAAGCCTTTTTTAGCAACCCCGACGCATTGGAATAAAGCAAGAAGATGCCGTGATTGTGGACAAGAAAAAGCAAGAGCAGCAAGGTGCAAACCGGTTGCGCAATATACGGAAAACGGCGATTTGATTAAAGTATATGAATCTGCCAGAATTGCGAATCAAGAAACGGGAATTAGTTACAAGATGATATCAAGTGCTTGCCACAAAAGAGGAAAAAAAGCGGGGGGTTATTTATGGCGATTTTATAATGCGGGGGAAGATTAAATGAATGCTCCTCAATATCATGTCAAAAAACCATGCTAGTTCAAGTGCTCGTTTCTCGCACTTGACCCACGGGCATGCGCCCTATAGAGAAGAGAAGTCATAACACCAAATTCAAGCAAGCTTGAATGGTGTTAAACTTCTCTTCTCTGCATGGCTTTTTGGCTTCGCGAGTACGCCCAGTAGGAATCGAACCTACAACTGCCCCTTAGGAGAACTATGATGCGAGTTTTCAGTAGTGCTGGTAGGTTGTGCAAAAGTGATTGGAATGCCTGTGGCTTCGTTGGTTGATGCAGTTACGAGTTTTTTTGAATATTTTTCTTTTTTGTATGATTTTGTGGTGTTTTGGCATGGTTGTATTAGCAGGTTATTAGCAAGATTACCAACAGCAGATATTCATGTATGTTTGATAAAAAATATTTTTGCTTTTGTGCTTTTTTTCGATTTTGTTTCTTTTATGATGTTCCGCATGGATGATTTTGAAATAAATTCATAATCCGTTCGGAAGCCGAAAACATCATGCAGAGCATCTGTTAACAGAGTGCGTTTATACGAAGGAATATAACCGCTGTTTTTGCTTAAAAGCGTCATGTTCATCCCGTGGAGTGTTTCTAAGATCTGGCTGCAGGTAAATCCTTCTCCCAGTTTTTTCTCCAGAAGGCGGTAAACCGGCAGGTTGATATAACAGGTCAGAAAGTGCACGGTATACATTGTGCAGGGAATATTTTTGAATGGTGGTGAAAAAGATGGAAGCTACAGAATCCACAGGCTGCGGACGATACCATTGATGGGATTATTAATAAGAGGTATGAATGTAAAACTATGTAGGTATGGGAGGTGCTGGAAATATTATGTAAAATGCCTTTAAATGTAATCGTCTTATTTAATGGAGATGTATAATTTCTCGAAGCGTTACCGACAAACTTATTGATATTTTTTGTTATTTGGTATACACTATGTATATACCAAATGTAAGGAGGAATCTATATGCAGGCACAAGTGAAGGAATGGGGAAATAGTCAAGGGATTCGTTTATCCAAAGAAGTGTTGAAAAGTGCGGGAATCAAATTAAATGAATTCTTGGATGTTGAGGTATCAGATGGGGTGATTACTTTGGCAAGACAATTTCGGCATAAAACGTTGGAAGACAGAGCTGCTGAATACGATGGAAAGTTAATGCTTGACGGCGAATATGATTGGGGCGAACCGGTTGGAAGAGAGGTGTGGTAATGGCGTCTTTACACCAAGGAGATATTCTTAAGATTGAAAAAACAAAACATCCTGTATTGGTGGTTAGCAAAGATTTTTTTAATACAAGCGGTGAAATAATTGGATGTCCGATTATTAAAAATTCGACTGCGGGTCCACTTCATATATGGATGTCTACAGAAGAAAATGAAGGCTATATACAGTGTGAAAAACTGGCGTTGTTAGATATGTCATTTCGCGGTTACAAAAAAGTGGACAGATTGCCAATTTCAGAGATGATTAATATATCGGATGCTATTCAAGGTATCTTTGAATATGTTTAGGAAATAAAAGTAAATTCCAATTTGCATTGCTTCATTTTTCGCGATATTTCGTCGTGCAGTCAGCCCGGCAGAGCCGGACTGCCCGCGGACGTTCGTCCTATAGAAGAGAGTCCACTTATAGCCACATGCAAGTAAACTTGCGTGTCTATAGTGAACTCTTTTCTGCACTCCTCAATATCTAGTCAAAAAGCCATGCTAGTTCAAGTGCTCGTTCCTCGCACTTGCCCCACGGGCATGCGCCCTATAGAGAAGAGAAGTCATAACACCAAATTCAAGCAAGTTGAATGGTGTTAAACTTCTCTTCTCTGCATGGCTTTTTGACTTCGCGAGTACTCCCAGTAGGAATCGAACCTACAACTGCCCCTTAGGAGGGGGCTGTTATATCCATTTAACTATGAGAGCAAAATCCGGCTTATGCAGCATAAGCCGGAGATTTTTATTTTATCCGGTAATTACAGATATTTTTTCAAAACATCGACTTTATCTAATCTCTCCCAAGGAAGGTCTAAGTCGCTGCGGCCGAAGTGGCCATAGGCAGCAGTCTGGGAATAGATTGGTTTTCTGAGGTCGAGCATCTGGATGATGCCGGCCGGACGCAAATCGAAGTTCTCGGCAATGATGTCGACTAATTTGCTTTCCGGTAATTTGCCGGTGCCAAATGTGTCAATGCGTACGGAAGTTGGTGAAGCAACACCGATTGCGTAGGACAACTGGATTTCTGCGCGGTCACACAGACCGGCAGCTACAATATTTTTGGCAACGTAGCGGGCTGCGTATGCAGCCGAGCGGTCAACTTTTGTCGGGTCCTTTCCGGAGAAAGCGCCACCGCCGTGGCGTGCCCAGCCACCGTAAGTATCGACAATGATTTTACGACCGGTTAAACCGCTGTCGCCGTTTGGTCCGCCGATTACAAAACGACCGGTTGGGTTAATATAGAATTGTCATGTTATGCTTTCCAACAGAGTT
>JABLTS010082591.1_pt1 | contig 13047 bp, 12 predicted proteins | sample 7160081 | NCBI WGS metagenome assembly JABLTS01 (sample SAMN14651231, study PRJNA627086) | human gut metagenome | isolation source: feces | host: Homo sapiens | reverse complement strand
TAATTCTTCAATTGTATCAGCCTTTAAGATCCAACCTTTTTCAACTTCTGCACTATTGTCACTGCTCCATGCATAGTGTTCAGTTGTCATTGGCCAAGATAGCCATGGAGATACTACGCTATCACCAGCTCTTAATGTTTCATCGAAGATGAACCATACTGGTAAAGCTTCTTCATGAGGTAGGTCTAACCATTTACCATATTTTAAATCTTTCATATGTTGTCTATGATAAGTCTTTGATTCGTTATAGAAACGTTCACCTTGAGCATCTACTTGTAAGTAACTGCCAGATTTGAATGTCATATTTAAGATAAATGTTGATTCAAAATCAGGAACAGCAACACCTAACCAGTAACCACCAGATTGTGTTTGGTTCTTCATGTGCCACATTTGAGCTCCGATTTTCATTAACATTTGAATACCATCACCTGTATTACCTGGAGTACCAGATGTTCTAACATTATCTACACCATGGAAGTCTCTTTGCATTTGTAGGTTGTTTTCATAACCACCACATGCTAATAATACACCCTTGTTAGCTTTGATATTGATTGTAGAACCATCAGCTGTAGTAGCAACAACACCTAGAATAGCTCTTGTTTCTACATCTTGGATTAAATCGATACATGTTGTTCTGTAAGAAATTTCGATGTTGTCTCTTTGAGTAGCAGCGGCGTTAAATCCATGCCATAGACCACCAGCCATGAATGAGCCAGAATCCTTCTTACGAATGTGAGCAGATGTTCCTTTGAAATCAGCACCTGGTAAGTTACCAAATTCAACTACTAAGCTTCCCCATCTTAGAGGTCCGCCACCTACATAACCAACTTCATAACCACAGTTTTCCATTGTAGCGTTGATCCAGTTAATTTGATCAGCATATTCTTGAGCTAACCAAGAAGAATATTCTTCTGGAATTGGGTTAGGTTCGTTCATTGCCTTTAAATATGTGTGGAATGTTTCAACATCATCTTTACTAGGCACAACGAATGTTTGACCTGAAGCGATAGAGTTACCACCAGCTAATTCTTCGCTCATCTTTTCGATAACTAAAATTTTAGCATTAGGATCGATGTCACTTGCTTCAACAGCAGCACTGGCACCAGCTAAACCATAACCAACAACTAAGAAATCAACTTCTTTATCCCATTTGATTCCGTCATCGGCAGTAGTAGAACTTGTAGTACCTGTTCCAGTAGAACCACATCCTACTAGACAAGTAATTGCAAGTAATCCAGCAAACACTTTACTAATAATCTTTTTCATTTTCCCTCCTGATTTATTGTAAACATATGTTTACTTAAATGTTAACTGATGTTTACAATCTTTGTCAATGCTTTCACAAGAATTTGTTAAACAATTATCATATTTTATTCATTTTCAAAAAAAGAGTGCAATTTTGCACCCTTAATCATTTAGTATTCGTTCGATATGAATTGCAAGATATCCTATTTCAACTTTAGGAATAATTATCTTAGCTATCTCTTCAATCTCTTTAAGCACTTCATTAGCTATATCAAATGAAGATTTAAAAGTATTATAAGCATACTCATTCATATCAAGATTTAATACTTCATTGTTTTTAATACGATAAAACATATATTTTAGATGAATTAAGAAACGAGCATAAGCACTTGATTCTTTATTCAGCTTGACTCTGCATAGTTTTTCAAGTAAAGCGAGAGCATCATCAATCACCATCGCAGTCTGCATTGAATCCGCGACATTATCTTGTCCCAAAGCACTATGTATATGCAAAGTAATATAAGATATTTCATCATCATTAATTTCAATACCTAATTTATCTTGAATAATCTTAGCACCCTTAACTGCAACCTTATATTCATCTTTGTACAATAAAGAAATATCTTTACTAAAAGGATTAACAATCTCAATATTATTTTCCATGCGCTCAATTGCAAAAGCGATATGATCAGCTAATGCAAATTGAATCATACGATCAACATCATTGAATTCTAATTCTGCTTCATGCAGAATCATGTCCGCAATCTCCAGGTAAACTGGATCAACATTTTGCGTTATATCTTTGATTTTTTCATTCGTATAAAACTTTTTTGCACCATCAACATCATCAAACAAAGTATTAACTTTCTTACCAAAACCAACACCTGTAGCGAGGAAAATAACCTCTTTTTCAGCATGTAAATCGTATGCCAACAAAGCATTATTGTTAATGACTTTTAGAACCTTATACATTGATATCCCCTTATTTTTGTACTTCTATTATCGCATCATTAGCCTTAACTTCACCCATTTTTAATACTTTAAGCTTACTATCTTGTTCTAAATTAGTAAATACAATTGGCGTAGCAGTACTTAATCCCTTGCTCTTAATAAAGTCTAAATCTACTTCGGCAAGTAAGTCACCCTTTTTTATATCTTGACCATTTTCAACATGAATTGTATAGCCTTCACCATTCAATGTAACTGTATCAATACCAATATGAAGTAATATTTCTGTTCCTTTATCGCTAACCATACCAATCGCATGTTTTGTACCAAAGACAAATGATACTTTACCATCAACTGGTGCATAGAACTTATTACTTGTTGGGAAAATAACTAAACCTTTGCCCATCATTTCGCTCGCAAAAGTTTCATCAGGAGTTTCTGACAATAAGCCAACTTTACCATCACATGGTGCAACGACTACTTCACTATCTGTAACTTCTTCAACACTGTTTTCTAAATAATCTTCTAAATTTGATTTAATCACTGTTACTTGAGGACCATAGATTACTTGAATACCATTACCCTTTTTCACTACCCCCTTAGCTCCAGTGGAATTTAAAATTTCTTCACTAACTAATGAAGCATCATGCACTGTACATCTTAATCTGGTAGCACAACAATCCACATCACTGATATTAGCCTTACCACCTAATCCCTTAGCAATAAGTTCGCTTCTATTATCACTAGTTGTATTAGTAGCAGTCTCATTATTTTTAGCTTCTAAATCTTTTCTTGTATATAGTTTAACTTCACTATCATCATCTTCTCTTCCAGGTGTCTTTAAATCAAGTTTCTTAATTAATACAGAGAATATTAAATAATAAGCAATAAAATATACAACACCAACAACGACAACCATGATCCAGTTTGTTTTCGCATTACCTTGCATAATACCAAATAATGTAAGGTCAATTAAACCACCAGAGAAAGTCATACCAACACCAACTTTGAAAATATGCATAAGCATATAAGCTAAACCTGCACCAATAACATGAACAATATATAGAACAGGAGCTACAAACAAGAATGTAAATTCAATTGGCTCAGTAATACCAGTAAGCATACTTGTTAATGCTGCAGATAATAATAAGCCTCCAACAACCTTTTTCTTTTCAGGTTTAGCTGTATGATACATTGCTAAAGCAGCACCAGGTAAGCCAAAAATCATAAGTGGGAATTTACCAGCCATAAAGCGTGTAGCTTCAGTATTAAATACAGTAGTACCCGGGTTTGCAAGTTCAGCAAAGAAAATATTTTGTGCACCTTCAACTGTTACCCCAGCAACCGTGGCAGTACCACCAACTGCTGTTTGCCAGAAAGGTAAATAGAATACATGGTGTAAACCAAATGGAAGTAATGCTCTTTCCATAATTCCATATAGTAAAGTACCTGCATAACCAGAACTTCTTACTACATTACCAACTGCATAAATGCCTTCTTGAATATGTGGCCAGATAAAGAACATCAAAATACCAACAAATAAGTAAACAATTGTTGAGATAATTGGCACAAAACGAGAACCACCAAAGAAAGATAATACTTGTGGTAATTGAATTTTATAAAATTTATTATGTAATGCAGCTACACCTAAACCAACGATAATACCACCAAATACACCCATTTGTAATGAGTCAATACCCACAACATTAGTAATAGAACCTTCTGGCAAACTACTTGCAAGTCCTGTAATCTTCAACATTGCACTGATTGCTGAATGCATAACAAAGAACGCTACAGCTCCAGATAAAGCAGCTACTTCTTTTTCTTTCTTTGCCATACCAATAGCTACGCCCATAGCAAATATAATAGGTAAGTTAGCAAATACAATATTTCCACAATCACTTAGTACTAATAATAAACTATGTAATAAAGTACCTTCTCCTAATACTGCTTCTAAATGGTATGCTTCAATCATCGTTGCATTAGTAAATGATCCACCAATTCCTAACAATAAACCTGCAACAGGTAGAATTGCGATTGGCAACATGAATGATCTACCAACTCTTTGTAAAACGCCAAAAATTTTGTCTTTCATGAATATGTCCTCCCTCTCTTTTTGGCTTTTTAAGGAAGATACAAAAAAGCACCAACCTCAAAAAGAATGTTAATTCTTTTAATAGTTGATGCTTGAATACTCAATAACACGCCATTAATTTTTTAACGCTATCAATCTAACATATTTGTAACCGCTTGTAAATCTTTTTAAATGTTTTTCCCTGAAATGTATCAAAAAAGATGGCTAATCGTATAACCACCTTAATTGATACTGATAAATGTATTGGTAATAAAATCTAACGATTCAAAGAATCTGTCTTGATCTTCATTACTTAATTTTTCTAACTTGCCTAAAAGTCTACCATAATATGCTTGCTGCATAGCATCAATAATCTGATAAGCTTCATCTGTATCAAATAAAATAACACTTCTTCTTTCAGCTTCATTGATTTGTCTTTCAACCAAGTTTTTTTCTTCCAGGGAATCAATTAGTTTTGTCATCTGTTGTCTAGACATTTGCATCTTGTTTGCTAAATCAATCATTTTCATACCTGGTTTTTCTCTTAAATACCAAATAGCACTCATTTGATTCGTTGACAAGTTATGTGTTTTTTTGAATTCTAGAGCGAATTCTTTACTGACAAATTCTAAGTTAGTTCCGATAAATCTTGTAATAATTGCCTTTTTATCCATAGGTGTTTTATATCATAAATAAATTTTTTATTCAATAAATGACATTTATCATTCAAGAAACTTTCATAACTATTTCACAGCTTTTACACTGTCACGTAATAGTAATGTTGCAGTACGATGAATTGATTTTGTCTTATGATATGGCTTAGCAGCTCTTTCAATAAGTAAATCAGCCATTTGTTTTCCAATTTCTATAAAGTCATAGCTGACTACACTGATTTTAGGTTCATATATCTCTGTTAAAAGTGTATTTTCAAATGACATTACACTAATTTGATCTGGCATTTGTATTTTTTCTTTTTTAAACACCTTTAATATTCCACTTAACAATTCATCAGTTGCACATAATAATGCAGTATAAGGAAAACTATCCTTTATCAATTGATAAGCTATTTTCTCACTGTTTTCTTTTGTAAAGTCAGTTCGTAATATTAGCTTTTCCGCATCAATATCTGCTTCTTTCATTGCCTGCAGAAAACCTTTTTCTCTATCTATTATCGCTGTTGCATTATCGTAACCCGTAATAAAAAGTATCTTCTTATGGCCTTTATCAATTAAATACTTCGTTGCATCATAGCCTGCTTTTTTATCTTCTAAAATGATAGAACACGTTGGAATACCAGAAAGAGATTGATTTAATAAAACAATTGGACATGGTATATTCATAAGCGAATATCTAAGTTCTTTTGTTTCTAGAGCACCCAATATGATTAAACCACCAAAATGTTTTTCGTAAGCATAATCTAAATAGTCATATATTGTATTACTGCCAAACTCTACTGAAGCAACAACACTTTTAAATCCATTTTCCTGTAAAGAAGTACTGATTGATTTACATAGCTTAATTTGAGCATCACTATCTAATTGGCAAGATACAATCATCACCATATCATTAACGTTTTTATTATGTCTTTTCTGTGGTACATATTCTAATTCCAAAGCTGCTTTTTTTACTGTATTTCTTACTTCATCAGATACATAGCCTTTTCCTGTCAACACTCTAGATACAGTACTTTTACTGATGCCTGTCTTTTGAACAATATCTTCTATTGTTACTCTATCTTTCATTTAGCCTTCTCTTTTCGTAAATACATCCAATAAAAATAATAAAGAAGTTACTAATCGTCCATATAATCCACATGCTGTTTAATCCATGACCATAATCAAATTGAAACAGGTATCCTATTACAAAACTAATTGCATATGCGCTTGTTACAAAGATTGGTAGCTTTTGTTTATAAAACACCATACTTGCAATCACTATAATTACTGCATTAGCACAAAATAATATAAATGGCCAATCTTTCATTCCATGGAGAGAAAAAAGAGGATAACGAATAATCAGATACATACTTATTAAACTTATTAAAGAAATTGTTCTAGTTTTATCTTTTTTCATCAATCCTCCAAAAAATAGGATGCAAGTAATATCACCTACACCCTAATCATATCATAGTCAGTTTTTATTCATTGTTATTTACTTGCATAAATAGCGGCACTTCTTCCTGCTTCTCTACCAAGAGTAACACATTCAGAAATACTGGAGCCACTGGCTGGGTAAATAACTGGGAAGAATTCACCATTTGCCATTTCACCAGCAGCATATAAACCATTAATTACATTACCTTCAGTATTTAATACTTCACCTGTAACTTGTGTTTTTAAACCACCGAATGTTCCTAAAATTGCACGTTGTGCATGTAGTGCATAGAAAGGGCCATCTTCAATCTTTGTCATTGTTGATGTATCTCTACCAAATTCTTCATCAACGCCACTATCAACTGCATTGTTGAATGTTTCTACAGTACTTACTAGATCTTTTAATCCACTTACTTCTGCAAGTTCTTCTAATGTATCAGCCTTATAGCATACACCTGCTTCAACACCTAACTCCAAGTTAGCAATTGTATCAGAAACATTATTCACTAGGTCTTTTGTTTCACCATTTCCTGATTGGAAGATATAGTAGAATGCATCACTTCCATCTTCTTGCCATCCGTTATAAACAAACGGATAATCTAAAGCTTCATTTCCAACTCTATCACCATTAGTATTAACAATTAAGTTAGCTGCGCCATATACTGGAGCACCCACAGCAGTTGTATGATCATATAAAGGAGTACAAACTTTCCAACCAATGAAACCACCTTTAAATGTAGTATCTGCTCCAACTTCAATACCCATATTGATACCAGAGCCATCATTCTTAGGTGCAGAACAATTCCATGCTCCAGCAGCGTTAGGAGAATACTTTTCTAGCATTTCTTCACTAGCACCATAACCACCTGTTGCTAGAATTACTGCTTTTGCATTAACTGTTAAAGTACCATTCTTTGTCGAACAATTTACACCAGTAATATTTCCTTCATCATCTTTAATTAGAGATTCTGCTGTTGTTTCCGTTAAGATTTCAACACCTAATTTTTCATCTGCTTCAACTAACTTATCGCATAGTTCTGCTCCTGCACCACTTGGCATATGTGCACGATTAATTGTTGCTGTACCAGATTGTAGGATTAAAGAAGAATTATAGCTAACACCTAAATCTAAGAATAAATCTAAAGCATCATTAATTGTTTCAGCTACATAGTTAACAAATTCTTCATTAACCTGTCCTTCGCCTCTTTCCATCCAGTATTCTTTTAGATTTTCAACACTGTCTTCAATACCTGCTTCTTTTTGTAAATCAGTACCACCAGCAACGATCATACCGCTGCTTGTACGTGTAGCACCACCATTTCTAGCAAGTGTTTCTACAATAGTTACTTTTTGCCCGGCATTAGCTGCTTCATAAGCAGCAGTAAGACCTGCAGCACCACTACCGACAACAACAATATCTGTATCTAATGTTTCATCTTTTGTTTCTACTTCTTTTTTTGCTACAGTTTTAAGTGCTTTTACATCAACATCTGCACTTTCTAGAGCATTATCAATTGCATTACGAATTCCCATAGCAGAAATTGTGCATCCACTTACTGCATCAACATTTAATGATTGATTTTCTAATATTTCAGAAATAATATGTTCTGCAGCCACATCACCAAAACCACTTGTTTCATTTGATTCTGTTACTTCAATATTTTCAATTGCAGAATCACTTAATGTAACACTTACTGTAATGTCACCACCATGACCTGTTCCAGTACCAGTATAAGTACCTGCTTTGTAGCTAGCAGCAGAAGATGTTGCTTCTACACTAGGTGTACTTTCATTATTGTTTGTAGAACAAGCACTAACAGAAAGCACCATTAAAAATGATAATAATCCTTTACAAATTTTCTTCATATTCTCTCCCTTGCAATTTGTTTGCCAAATCACAAATGAAGTATATTGTTTGCTTGTGAATTCTTCAACATGAGAAATATATTGATTTCCCACAATTTCCCACCTAAATAAAATGTTTCTTTTATAACGATAAACAAAGAAAAAACGCAGCATTTAGCTACGTCTTCATACTATATTTTCTATTAGTACTATTTATTATCGGCTTCTACAACAGCTTTAATTTGTTCTAATAAACTATTGTAGTTAGCTTCCTCATCTACACCACCAAGCATTGGTTCGCCTATGATATTACCATTTCTATCTACTAAAATAGTTGTCGGAAATGCCATGATATTCGCTGCATATTTACCAACGTCAGAGTCGGCAGATAAAGCTAGATTACGGTATTTAGCACCTTGACTTTCTAAGATTTTCTTAGCTTCTTCAATCGCATCGCTATTACCATCAAAAGCATCTGTATTGATACCAACTACTTCTCCACCCATTGATTTAATTTCTTCATTTAGTTCATTTAGTTTTGCTAATTCTTCAACACATGGCTTACATCCTGTGAACCAGAAATTCAATACTGTAACAGCATTATTTGAGAATAAACTTGCATCAACATCATTTCCATCAAAATCTTTTCCCGTTAAATTTGTAAATGCTGTGACACCACTAGTTTCACTTCCTGTATTAGCCGCATCAATACTGTCTAATTGCTTGCTTAGTTCAGCAATTTTGTCTTCAATGCCACTGATTACTTCAATATCTTTTTGCAGTGTTTCATATTCTTCAGCTGTAAATTCATTTTTATTTGCTTCTACTGTTGAAGTTAAGTAATCTACATAACTGCCATTAGGATCAGCATTACCTTTATTCATCATTGAGAAAGCTTTATCCCATGCATCTTTATGTTCAGCAAACAACTGGTTTTCTTGTTGATATAAATCATCAAGTTGAGCATTTATTTCTTCTAATGATCCTGTAGAAGTAGTAGTTTGTGAGTTATCCGTTGTTCCTGTTGTTGTACCAGAATTATCTTTTCCAGTACATGCAGATAATGTTAATAATCCACACATTGCAATAATCGCAAAAATATTTTTTGTCTTTTTCATTTTTATTTCTCCTCTTTTTTTGTATAGCTTTTGTTATTTATCTGTTTTTTTAGTTATGCTTTTTTGCATAAATTGATAATGAATCGCATTTTTTGGACATGCTTTCATACATGCACCACATCTTATACATTCAGTATGGTTTGGACTCTTTAAGACATTAACGTCCATTTTGCATGCTGTAACACATTTTTTACAACCAACACATTTATCTTCATCTACATGAATACTAAGAAGTGAAATTTTATTAAATAGTGAGTATATTGCTCCTAACGGACAAATCCATTTACAGAATGGTCTATAGAATAAAATACTTAAGATAATAACCGTAATAAGAATAATACTCTTAAATGTAAATAATTTACCAAGAGCTGCTTTTATAGAGGCATTACCTAAAGCTAATGGTATTGCACCCTCTAATACACCCTGTGGACAAATATATTTACAGAAGAATGGATCACCCATTCCAATAGAATTTGTCACTAACATTGGTAGAAGAATGACAAATACAACTAGAATAACATATTTAAGATATCTTAGTGGTTTAAGTTTCGCTGTAGAAAGCTTCTTTCCAGGAATCTTATGCAATAAATCTTGAAACCATCCAAATGGGCACAAGAATCCACATATAAACCTTCCTAAAGTTACACCAAGTAAAATAAAGAAACCTGTTATATAGTACGCAAATTTAAATTTTGATGATCCTACTACTGCCTGAAATGACCCAATAGGACAAGCACCTGTAGCAGCAGGACAAGAATAACAGTTTAATCCAGGCACACACACTGTTTTTGCTTTTCCCTGGTATATTCTTCCTTTAAATAAATTAGGAATATGAATATTTGTAAGTAATGTGGCTGTAGCTTGTATATAGCCTCTAAATTTAGCTATTTTCTTTGATAGCATATTTTCTTTCTTATCCAATTCCAACACACTCCAGACATATTTTTATCGCTTTGCTAAGCACAACAGCTGCTTCTCCTCTTGATACACCATATACAAGCATAGATATACCAATCACAATTAAAGCTAACTGTATCATTCGTTTATTTTTCAAGATTTTTACTCCCTTCGGGTTAAATAGACGTTTTCCTGACCTATCAACCATTAATGTTATACAATAAGAGATGTAAAATTTCTGTTAAGCAGATGGAGAAAATATTTTGAGACTACTAATTGTTGAAGATGAAAAAAACTTATGTGATACGATTGCCAAAAATTTATATGGTGCAGGATACGAAGTAGACACATCATATGATGGTAACGATGCTTTAGATTGCATATTATCTGAAGACTATGATTTAATCGTGCTCGATTTAAATTTACCAGGTACAGATGGAATGGATATTTTAAAAGAACTAAGAAAAAAGAATGAAGAAACGAAAGTTATTATCTTATCTGCTAAAAGCCAGATAGCAGATAAAGTTGCTGGACTTGATGCTGGAGCGAATGATTACCTGGAGAAACCATTTCATTTGCAGGAACTTGAAGCACGTATTAGAAGTTTAACAAGACGCAAGTTTGTACAAAAAGATGTCTGTTTACATTGTGGCGAGATAAAGTTTGATACTAAAAAACGTGAAGCTTATGCAAAAGACAAACCTGTCTCTCTAACAAGAAAAGAAAATGGCATTTTAGAATATCTTCTTCTTAATCACGGTAGACCCATAAGCCAGGAAGAATTAATTGAACACGTATGGGATGCTTCTGTAGACAGTTTCAGTGGTTCAATTAGAGTACATATGTCTTCTCTTAGGAAAAAACTAAAAACCGTTCTAGGATATGATCCAATAGTAAATAAAATTGGCGAAGGATATAAAATTGTGGAGAATGCAAAATGAAAAAAATATCACTACAATGGAGATTAACCATAATTACTACATTATTTATTGCGGCAATCTGTGGATGCTTAACAATGTTTGTTTATCAAAATGGTGTCTATTATATTGACTCTTTACAAAATGCTGTTGATTCCAAAATAGATGATGGAAGTGGAAAACATTCAGATGAACTTTATATCAGTATTCCTGATGAAGAATGGGATGATTTCGCTAACAACTTTTCTATTCAGGTTAGCAACAATAAAGTAGACTACAAAAAAAACAGTCTCTTTATTTCTACACTGTTAGCTCTTCTTGGTGGAGTAGCAACATACTTTATCAGTGGTCGAGCACTAAAACCGCTCGCCGATTTTTCCAACAAAATCGAAGAAGTTGAAGCTCAAAATATGTCTAATTTCAGACTTGAAGAAAATGAAGTAAAAGAATTAAATCAACTAAGTACTTCCTATAACAAAATGTTAGAGAGATTATCTTCAGCTTTTGAAGTACAAAGACAATTTACTGCTAACGCCGCACATGAATTACGTACCCCTCTTGCTGTTATGCAAGCAGAGCTGGATTTATATAACTCTATCGATCATCCAACTAATGATGAAAGTGCTAAAGAAACAATTAAAATGGTTACCGAACAAAATGAAAAACTCAGCAAGATGGTTAAAACTCTTCTTGATATGAGTGAATTACAAACTGTATCTCGTGATAATAAAATTCTGTTAAATGCTCTTGTAGAAGAAGTTCTAGCCGATTTAGAACCCCTCGCAAAAGAAAAAAACATCAACCTTGTTGATGAATCAAAAGAAGTTACGATGCAAGGCAGTGATATATTAATTTATCGACTTGTATATAATCTTGTGGAAAATGCAATTAAATACAATAAGCAAAATGGAACAGTTACTGTAAAAGTATCTGAACTAAATAAACATATTTATTTATCTGTAACTGATACTGGTAATGGTATCCCTCAAGAATTAAGAGAAAGAGTCTTTGAACCATTTTTCCGTTTAGATAAGTCTAGAAGTCGTGCATTAGGTGGAGTAGGCTTAGGACTAGCTCTAGTTCATGAAATTGTAAAAGTACATGACGGTTCTATTACAATTAAAGATAATCCTGAAGGTGGCACTATCTTTGAAATTATTTTCTAAGTATGTACAAAAAAAAGAAGGCAAATGCCTTCTAATTTTTGTTTAGCTTATTAAGCAATAACTTTTTGAGCACGAAGAACTTCTTCGATTGTCTTTACAGCAACGTCTTCATCTTCGCCTTCGCAAGAAATAGTAACGTCAGACTGTGTAGGAATACCTAAAGACATAACGCCCATAATAGACTTCATGTTTACAGAACGTCCTTTATAAGTGATTTTTACTTCGCTCTTGAATTTGCTAGCAGCGTTTACTGCAACTGTAGCAGGACGAGCATGTAGTCCAACTGGATCAATAACGACAACAGAAATCTGTTTCATAGTTTGTTTTTACCTCCAACAAATACTAAATTTATTTTACCCCACTCGCATTTTAGTTACAAGCGGTTACAACATTTTTCAAAATTTATTTTCACAATTTTTTAACTTAAATACTCCCAATACCCATTTTTTCGCGAGCCAATTCTTTTTATGATTGAATTTTTAACAAGCATATTCATATGTCTTGATATTGTTGGTTGCGATTTATTTGTTCTTTCAGCAATTTGTGGTATTGTCACATATTTGTTTTCTTTAATAATTTCTTGATCAAGTTCATTTATCTTATCATTATCTTATCATTTTTTAAATAAATGATTAGATAAATGTAATTGTGCTGAAGTGAAAAGTTAAATTCCAGTTTAAAAAGACATAAATGGAATTTAGTTGTTCAGTAACTTCCAAGTTGATTTTACTCTTTCAGTAAGAG
>JABLTS010013451.1_pt1 | contig 13086 bp, 10 predicted proteins | sample 7160081 | NCBI WGS metagenome assembly JABLTS01 (sample SAMN14651231, study PRJNA627086) | human gut metagenome | isolation source: feces | host: Homo sapiens | reverse complement strand
GAGGGCAAAACTCCTTATATTATACATGCACACGCCTCCGTGGGCGTGGGCGCACACATACGTCTGCACTCATATACGCATACTATAATAAGATTTAAAGTCGCCTAACATCCACATCCATCCACTTCCTCAGCCTTTCGACCAGAGACTCCCCTCAGTTAAAGATAGAGAACTCGATTCCGTATATCTTTTGGCGGTCGTCAAAAGATTGTGTGGCGACCGCCATCAAATCGTCAAGCGACCGCCATAAGATATTTTGGCGGTCGCCAAAAGATTGCGTGACATATGCGATGCAATCATTATGACGCAGTTTTGCCATCTCTTTGGCTATATCCTTCAAGCTCTTACGCCTAGGACACATAGACACAAGGATATTGGTTCTGGCATTTATCGAAAGCCGAGCACCATCTTGCAGTCAGCTTACTGACTTACTACACAGTAACGATTCTTTACAACCTCCCTTGCGCCCCGCTTTTCCATCCACTACACAGCCGCCGCTCCCTGACTAGGTAAAAATTCACGCCTAACTAGGGAAGAATTTTTCCCTAACTAGGAAAAAATGAAAGTGGTACTAGGCGTAGGAAGATGGACAGAGCGAAGTCTTTATAGGAATTCCATGAAATAAGTTGACAACAGAGGTGTGTATAAAATGTATCATTTGCTTTACGTTATGTTTCATTTATCAGCAAATGCGTATCAATGGCGTACTTTTGCGCTATAAATAATCTTAAAACCGTTGGAAGTTTCCAAATAAAATAGTACTTTTGTGGTCGAGAAATCCAAATTCAGCAGTATAAGCTCTTAGTAAGACAGACAAGAATCTAAATTATTAAATATACAAAAACAATACTATTATGGTAAGTAACAACATTCCAGTAGTCAAGCTCGGTATCATCGCCGTTAGCCGTGACTGTTTCCCTATCGCTCTCTCAACTCAGCGTCGTGAGAACATCGTAAAAGAATACAAAGGTGACTTGTACAACTGCAAGACCACTGTTGAGAACGAGCAAGATATGCTCAAGGCTGTAGCCGACGTAAAGGAGCAGGGCTGTAACGCCTTGGTTGTTTTCCTCGGCAACTTCGGTCCTGAGACCCCAGAGACTTTGATTGCAAAGAACTTCGATGGTCCTGTGATGTTTGTTGCAGCAGCAGAAGGTGATGGCGACATGATCAATGGTCGTGGTGACGCTTATTGCGGTATGCTCAACTGCTCTTACAACCTCGGCATGCGCCACTTGAAAGGCTATATCCCTGAGTACCCTGTAGGTACAGCAGAGGATGTTGCCAAGATGATCCAGGACTTCGTGCCAGTAGCACGTGTCATCCTCGGTTTGAAGGGCTTGAAGATCATCACATTCGGTCCACGTCCACAGGACTTCTTCGCTTGCAACGCTCCTATCAAGGGCTTGTATGAACTCGGCGTAGAGATTGAGGAGAACTCAGAGCTTGACTTGCTCGTATCTTATAAGGAGCACGAGAACGACCCACGTATCGATGGCGTCTGCAAGGAGATGGCAGAAGAGATGGGCGAAGGCAAGTACTATCCTGACTTGAGCCGCCGCATGGCACAGTTTGAGTTGACATTGCTCGACTGGGCAGAAAACCACAAGGGTTCACGCCAGTATGTAGCATTCGCCGACAAGTGCTGGCCAGCCTTCCCAAGCCAGTTCGGTTTCGAGCCTTGCTACGTGAACAGCCGTTTGGTAAGCCGTGGCATCCCTGTAGCTTGCGAGGTTGATATCTATGGTGCTTTGTCTGAGTACATCGGTATGTGCGCATCTGACGATACTGTGACATTGCTCGACATCAACAACTCTGTACCTAAGTACATCTATGACGAGGACATCGTAGGCAAGTACGACTATAAGTTGACCGATACCTTCATGGGCTTCCACTGCGGTAACACTCCACAATGCAAGATGTGCGCTACCCGTGCCATCAAGTATCAGTTGATTCAGAACCGCTTGTTGGAGAACGGTGGCAAGCCAGACTTCACACGTGGTACCTTGGAGGGTGACATCGCAGCTAGCGACATCACATTCTATCGCTTGCAGTGCGACTCAGAGGGCAACCTCCGTTCTTACATCGCTGAGGGTGAGGTACTTGATGTTCCTACTCGTTCATTCGGTGGTATCGGTATCTTCGCTATCCCTGAGATGGGTCGCTTCTATCGTCACGTATTGATCCAGAAGGGTTATCCACACCACGGTGCCGTAGCCTTCTCTCACGTAGGCAAGACCCTGTTCGAGGTGTTCAAGTATCTTGGCATCAAGGACATCGCTTACAATCAGCCTAAGAGCTTGCCTTACCCAACAGAGAATCCTTGGGCTTAAGGATTAAGCAGAAAGTGAAGAACGAAGAGTGAAGAGAGAAGAATTCTCTTGCTTTTCGGGATGATAAGATATAATAAAGCCTCGCTCCCGAAATGGAAGCGAGGCTTTTTCGTGTGTATATATATAAAAACCTACTGAATATGCTAGATAGCAAAGACTTGCGCTTCTAGATATAAACTATTCTGCTTCAAGATGCGAACTATTCTGCTTCGAGATAGATGACACGAGAAGACCAATCGTTCTTCTTGCCCCAATCTACATCGTGGGTGTAAGGCATCTCCAAGCCGTGCTCCATCAGGAACTTGCCAGAGTAAGACTTGCCCTCGCAGTCGAGAGGCTTGTTGTCGATGACATCCAATTCACGTACCTTATACATCTTGTTGGCATCCAAACCAGCCATCTTCACTCTTGGAAGGTGAGCATTGTAGAAGTTGGCGAGTTTCCACCAGTAGAAGACAGCCTTGTCCTTCGCCTCGCTCACGTACATGATGGAACTCAAACCCTGGTTGTCGTAAGGAGATACCAAGCGATAGAGGTCGCCAAACTGTACCACTGGACGAATCTGCTTGTACTCGGAGATAGCCTTCTTGCAGAGAGCCTTCTCCTCATCGGTCATGTTCTTAGGCTGAATCTCCATACCCAGACGACCGCTCATCGCCACGTCAATGCGATACTTCAAGGATGTGGTGCGGAAGACGGTATGATTAGGAACGGCGGAGATATGACTTGCCATGGCAATGGCTGGGAAGAAGTAGCTGGTGCCATACTGCATGTAGATGCGCTGGAGGGCATCGGTGTTGTCGCTCACCCAGAACTCATCGAAACCACGGAGACAACCCCAGTTGGCACGACCTCCACCGCTGGCACAGCATTGGATGACAACATCCTTGTACTTGGCACGGATGCGATCCATCACCTTGGCAAAACCTGCATGATAAGCAATATACATGTGACTCTGGTCTGCCATCGGGAGATACTGGCTACCATGGTTCATGATAGGCATGTTGGCATCCCACTTGATATAAGCAATCTCAGGATACTTGGTGAGCAAGTTATCAACCACGCCGAACACGAAATCCTGCACCTTAGGATTGGCGAGGTCGAGCACGAGCTGCGTGCCACCACGACCCAAGACGGCATCACGCTTAGGAGCCTTGACGATCCAGTCGGGATGCTTCTCGTAGAGTTCGCTCACACTGTTGGTCATCTCTGGCTCTATCCAGATACCAAACTTCACGCCATTCTTCTTGGCATCACGGAGCAAGCCCTCGATACCATCAGGCAACTTGTTGGTATCTACCACCCAGTCGCCCAAGGCGCAGTTGTCGGTCTTGCGAGGATATTTCTTGCCAAACCATCCATCGTCCATCACGAAGAGTTCTCCACCCATCGAGTGGATGTCAGCCATCATCTGGTCCATACCCTTCTGGTTGATGTCGAAATAGACGCCCTCCCAGGAGTTGAGGAGGATGTCACGCTCCTTGTCGCCATGAGCCAGGATGTACTTGCGTCCCCACTTGTGGAAGTTGCGGCTTGCACCGCTCAATCCCTCGGTAGAGTAAGTGAGTGCCAAGGCTGGGGTCTTGAAAGTCTCGCCCTTCTTCAAGTGATACTCTGAGTTCTGCTCATTGATGCCAGCGAAGAAGTAGTGATACTCGGTATCATCGGTTACGGTCTTCAACTTGTAGTTGCCGCTATAGACGATGGCTGCTCCGATGACATCGCCCGTATTCTCTTGTCCCTTGCCACCCAGCGAGAACATCACCTCGCCATGGTCGGTATGGGAGTTGCGAGTGCCATCGTTGTTGCGGATGACGAACTCGCCCGGTTGCAATTTCTCGTGAGAGAGCTGTCCCTCGTTAGCCCAAGTGCCAGAGAGATGGCTCATCCATACATCGCCACGGCGGATAGGAAGCATGGCAGAAGCGAAGGTGGTGAGGGTGACGGTACCCTTCTCGCCATTGGCGATCTCGGTCCACGCCTCGATCATATCTACATCATTATATGCACGATACTTTAAGTCCACCTTTATATTATATACAGGGTCCTTGAGGTGGATGGTGGTCACCGTGGTGTTGCCCTCGCTCTTCACCTCGCTGCCCGTAGCCACAAGGGCTGTGGAGAGGTTGCCGTCGCTATGACGCATGGCGAGCGCAGCCTCAGCAGGGGTGTTCAAGCCGTATGCAGGATAAGCATCCATTCTGCCATCCGTAGCCACCTTGAGGTTCTGCAAGTCACTGTTGTTCAACTTAGTGCCAAAATAGAGATACTGAGCAGGTTTGCCATTCTCGACATCAAGGACGAGCGACATACCCTTGGTATTCACCGATACCTGTTCTGCCATCGCCGGCATAGCGATGGTCATGAGTAAGAGAGCTAATGATTTTAACTTCATGTTGTATAGTTCAGTTATTAGTAATTATTCGTTTCCGATTGCATTCGGAGGTCATTCGAATGGAGTTAGAACATCATTCCGACTGCAAAAATATAAAAATAAAGCTTACCCTCCAATACTTTCTTGAGTTATTTTCGGCGGAAAGCAGAAAATGGCAAAGAAAAGACAAATAAAGCAAAGGGACCGCATTAAGATTTACTAAAAAGGCAGAGAAGTCGAAAATTCTTATTACCTTTGCAGAAGATTTGCTGCACTCGGCAATTTGAAAGCAAGCTTTCATTGCACTCGTTTGCATCATCTTTGTCGCCAAGAAAAGAAACAATATGAAACTCAAGATTCATTTCAGTCATAAGGAGGAGCTTTGGAACTCCTGGTCACATGCCGGTGGCATCCTGTTGGGTGTCGTCTTCGGCATCATCTTCCTGTATTGGTGCTTCACGGAGCATAACGGTTGGGCGACGGCAGGTGTCATCCTCTACCTCTTCGGTATGCTCATGTCGTATATCGCCTCCACCACCTACCATGCCCTCTCGGCTTGGAGCAAGTGGAAGGAGCGACTGCGCAAGTGGGACCATGCCGCTATCTACTGGCATATCGCCGGTTCTTACTCGCCTATCACTCTGATTGCCCTACGCGACCAAGGCTACTGGGGATGGAGCCTCTTCATATTCATTTGGGCATGTGCCATTGTTGGCACCGTGATGAGTTTCGCCAAATTGAAAGACCACAGCAACTTGGAGACGCTTTGCTTTGTGGGCATGGGCTTGTCGGTACTGGTCGCTTTCAAGCCATTACTTGATTCCGTCTCCCCTGCCACGGTGATTTGGATTATCGCCGAGGGTGTATGCTATATCACGGGTGCCGTCTTCTACAGCATCAACAAGAAGCGATACATGCACTCCGTCTTCCACTTCTTCGTCTTGGCAGGAAGCATCTGCCACATCATCGCCGTATGGGACATCTTGATGAAATACATCTGATCATGTAGGAGTTAAGGTTGCTTAACTCCTTTTTTTGTACCTACCTCTATATAATAATGTGGAATTGTTAATGATACGTTAAAGTCGGAAAATAAATGCCGAAATACTTGCATCGTATTCGAGAAAAGACTACCTTTGCGGTGTTCTATTGAGGTAGTACACTAAAACTGCTAGCTACTTAGGAATATTTACCATGAGATAGGACAAGAGAAACAATAACAATTAAAAGACAACAATGGTATGATACAGATTCAAGACATCGACTACAAATACCCAAGCAGCAAGCACCTCGTATTCAGAGACTTCTCCTTGACACTGAAGGAGAACAACATCTATGGCTTGCTCGGCAAGAACGGCACAGGCAAGAGCACCCTGCTCTACCTCATCAGCGGACTGCTACGCCAGCAACAAGGCTCCATCCTCGTAGATGGCATCTCGGCGCAAGAGCGCAAGGTAGAGAAGCTCCGTGACATCTTCATCGTGCCAGAGGAGTTTGATTTTCCCAGCATCTCGCTCCAAACTTACGTGAAGATCAACCGCAACTTCTATCCTAACTTCAGCCAAGAAGTATTGGAAAGTTGCCTCAAGGATTTCGAATTATCACTCTCTCTTAAATTGAACGAACTCTCGATGGGACAGAAGAAGAAGGCATTCATGAGTTTCGCACTCGCCACAGGTACCCGATTCCTCTTGATGGACGAGCCTACCAATGGTCTCGACATCCCATCGAAGAGCCAGTTCCGCAAGGTGATAGCCAACAATATGACAGACGAGCGCATGCTCATCATCTCCACCCACCAGGTACATGACATCGAGTCCCTACTCGACCACATCGTCATCATGAACCAAAGCCATCTCTTGCTCAATGCCTCTGTAAGCGACATCTGCGAGAAATACACCTTCGAGTACCGCACTCCGGCAGAAATGGATGACACCGTACTCTATGCAGAGCCTACGCTGCAAGGCAATGCCGTGATAGCCAAGCGTAAGGAGGATGCCCCAGAGACACAGATGAACCTGGAGTTGCTCTTCAATGCCGCCATCACTGGAAAATTGGAGACAACAGTATAAGCGTACCGGTTTAGAGAAGAAAAATTACAACATTTAAAACGTAGGGCGAAAGCCCGAATAACATAAGAAGATTATGAACAAGACTTTTGATTTTCAGAGATTAGGCGCAGTCATCCGCTGGGACCTTCTTAACTATTGGAAACGTTACCTAAACTGCACCATAGGATTGGCTATCAGTTTATCCGTCTACAGCATTGTCCTACTTTATTCTTTCCAAAATCACATGGGTATTATCTTCAAAGAAAAAGACGGTTTGGCTATCTTCATGCAAGACAAATTTTGCCCATTTTTCATATTCATTGCAACTTTCATATTTTTTATCTTTGCCAGCAACATCTTTGGCAACATGAAGACCAAGTTGCTGCGAGAAAGTTATCTGATGCTTCCTGCCACCAAGATTGAGAAATACATCTCTCGTTTCTTGTTGATGACCATCGGCACCATCATCATTACTTTCATAGCGCTCGTCATCGCTGATGTCATACAATTCATCTTCAGCTTCTTCGTGACCCCAGGATTCCATGCCAGCATCACATGGGAAACCTTCCACGTTCTATTGAGGGAAAATGATGGAAATGGAATTCATTGGATGGGTGTTGGCATGATTGTCAGCCTTTGCTTATTCGTCCATTCATTCTTTGCGCTAGGAGGTTCTTTTTATCGTAGAAATCCTGTTCTCCTCACCACTTGTACAGCCATCTTTCTCTGTTTGGTGTTTGGGTATTGGGGGGTGCACGCTGCTATGGGGCTTTTTCCTATGGATTTCAATCCTAATGCTGATATAGCTGATATAAAAGAACAATTTAATCTTAAAGTTATTATATGTACCATCTTCTTCCTCATTATCGCCGTTTTCAACTATTGGGCTTCTTACAAGATATTCTGCCGTATGCAGGTGATCTGTAACAAGTGGATCAACATTTAAGGCAGAGAATTGGGACATTTGAATGATTCGTCTTTAAAAATAAAGCAACATGAATTTCAGCAATGATAAAGCCATCTACGTGCAGATAGCCGAGCGACTCTGCGACGAAATATTGGCAGGCAAATATAAGGAGGACGAGCGAATACCGAGCGTCAGGGAATATGCCGTCCTCTTGGAGGTGAACGCCAACACCACCGTGAAATCGTACGATCTTCTGGCAAGCGACGAAATCATCTACAACAAGCGTGGATTGGGTTACTTCGTCTCAGCAGGAGCCAAGAAACAAATCAAGAAGACTCGCAAGAAGGAGTTTATGAAAGAACGCTTACCTGAGCTTGCCCGGCAGATGACACTCCTCGACATCTCCATCGATGAAGTAAAGGAAGAGTTGGAGAAAAACCTCAAAAAGCAAAGACTATGATGGGACCATTTTTCTTGCAAGGCTTGGTTTACATCAGCCTATATACGATGCACATCGCCCTATATATATAATAAGGTGTGAAATATGCCGTTTATACAAAAACGACTATCAATCGTTACTCGCTTGCAACTTTCCATGAGTTGCAAGCGTCTAACGTTTTAGTTTCAATCACATAATTACGCTAGATGATACATTTAAAAGACATCAACAAGACTTACCAGGGGGCGCAGCCTCTGCATGTGCTCAAGGGCATCAACCTCGACATCGAACGAGGCGAGTTTGTGTCGATCATGGGCGCATCGGGTTCGGGCAAGTCCACCTTATTAAATATATTGGGCATTCTCGACAACTATGATTCGGGCGAATACCGACTCAACGACGTGCTCATCCGAGACCTCAACGAGACGCGTGCCGCCGAATATCGCAACAAGATGATCGGTTTCATCTTCCAGTCGTTCAACCTCATCTCCTTCAAGACTGCCGTGGAGAACGTGGAGCTGCCTCTGTTCTACCAAGGTGTGAGCAGAAGGAAGCGACACGAGTTGGCGATGGAATACCTCGACAAGCTCGGTTTGGCACAATGGGCTGAGCACTATCCCAACGAGATGTCGGGTGGTCAGAAGCAGCGTGTCGCCATCGCCCGTGCCCTCATCACCAAGCCCCAGATCATCTTAGCAGATGAACCGACAGGCGCACTCGACTCAAAGACGAGCGTGGAGGTGATGGACTTGCTCAAGGAACTGCACCAGAAGGAGGGCATGACCATCGTGGTGGTGACACACGAGAGCGGCGTAGCCAACGAGACAGACAAGGTGATACACATCAAGGATGGACTCATCGGAAACATCGAGGAGAACTACGACCACCACTTGGTGAGCAAGGACTACGTGAAGTAAACCATTTATACATTAGTTTTCATGCGTGAATTAATCAAAGAAATATGGAGCACGTCGAAGCGCAATAAGTTGCGTACATCGCTGACGGGATTTGCCGTTGCCTGGGGTATCTTCATGCTGATATTCCTCCTGGGTGCCGGCAATGGACTCATCAACGCCCAACTGCAACAGAGCGACCGATTCCTAGCCAACTCCATGTTGGTGTTCGGTGGACAGACCTCCAAGGCTTTCAAGGGACTGAAGGAGGGACGTGACATCACCCTGAAAGACCAGGACATGACCACCACTCGCCAAAGTTTCTCTCACTTTGTGGGAGACGTGGGCGGACAGTTGCAGCAAGCCGGCGTCAACATCACCTATGGCGACAACTATGTGGCGGCACAGACGCTCACGGGCGTATCTCCCTCCCACTCCAAGATAGACAAGAAGGAAATCATCGTGGGCAGGTTCATCAACGACATCGACCTCAAGGAACGACGCAAGACGCTGGTTCTCAGCCGAAGTCAAGCCAAGGAACTCGCCAAGGACTATCGGGCGATGCTCGGCAAGAACGTGAAGGTGGATAACCTCTCCTTCAAGGTGGTGGGCATCTACAAGGACGATGAGTCACGACAGAACAACGAGGCTTTCTCCGCCTTCTCGACCGTGAAGACCATCTATGCCAAGGGCGACGAGGCTGGCACCATCGAGTTCTCCCTCAAGAACCTGAAGACCGAGGAGGACAACAAGACTTTCGAGAAAAGCTATCGTGCTCGCATCAACAACAACCACCTGGCTGCTCCCGATGACGACCGCACCATCTGGCTTTGGAACCGATATATGGACAACATACAGATGAACCAAGGCATCGCCATCATCCAGATAGCCCTGTGGATAGTGGGCTTGTTCACCTTGCTCAGCGGCATCGTGGGCGTAAGCAACATCATGCTCATCACCGTGAAGGAGCGCACCAGAGAGTTTGGCGTGCGCAAGGCCATCGGTGCCAAACCTTGGTCGATACTGAAGCTCATCATCACCGAGAGCATCATCATCACCAGTATCTTCGGATACATCGGCATGGTGTGTGGCGTAGCCGCCAATGAGATCATGGATGCCACGATAGGTCATACCACCGTGGACACCGGTCTCTTCAAGGCTGCCATGTTTGTCAACCCTACCGTGGGCATCGGCACTTGCATCGCAGCCACCATCACCATCGTCATCGCCGGCACCATCGCCGGTCTCATCCCAGCCATCAAGGCTGCGAGAATCCGTCCGATAGAAGCATTGAGAGCGGAATAAATAGCGATTGCTGTGCAAGCCCATATCACGGCGCAAGCCCCATTTATTATTTATCATTTGTTATTTATAGTTTATCATTTGTCTATGCGTTTCGACTTAGATACATATAAAGAGATACTCGATACCATCACGAGGAACAAGAGCCGCAGCCTGTTGACGGGATTTGGCGTGTTCTGGGGCGTGTTTATGCTCATCGCCCTGATGGGAGGCGGACAAGGACTGAAGGAGATATTGCAAAACAACTTCGCCGGATTCGCCACCAACACCGCCGTCATCTGGTCGCAAAATACGACCAAGCCCTACAAGGGATTCGACAAGGGACGGCAATGGAACATGGAGGTGAGAGACATGGAGCGACTGCGCCAACAGATGCCTGAGCTGGACGTCATCACCCCCCTGCTCTTCGGAGGCAGAAAGACCGTGGTCTTCGGCGACAAGAAGTTCAGCGGCTCCACCCAAGGTGTGAACGCCGACTATGCCGAGGTGAGCGCACCAAAGCTATTCTATGGTAGATACATCAACGAGATGGACGTGAAGCAACAGCGCAAGGTGTGCGTCATCGGCGAGCAGATATACAAGAACCTCTTCCCCGGAGGCGGCGACCCTTGTGGCAAGAGCCTGCGAGTGGATTCCACCTACTATACCGTGGTGGGCGTGGACTATCGTTCGGGCAATGGTGTCAACTTCGGCGGTCGTGCCGACGAGACCATCACCCTACCACAATCGGTGCTCCGAACCGCCTACAACCGAGGCAATGCCGTGGACATCATCGCCGTGACGGGACATCAGGGAGTGGTGATGAGTTCGATCACCGACCGCATGAGATCCATCATAGCCCGTGCCCACTCCGTGGATCCTACCGACGAGAAGGGCGTGATGGTATTCAATACCGAGGTGCTCTTCCAGATGCTCGACAACCTCTTCAAGGGTGTCAACTTCCTCATCTGGCTGGTGGGCATCGGCACGTTGCTGGCAGGAGCCATCGGCGTGAGCAACATCATGATGGTGACCGTGAGGGAGCGCACCACCGAGATTGGCATCCGCCGTGCCATCGGAGCCACACCGAAGATGATACTCTCGCAAATCATCTCCGAGAGCGTCATCCTCACCCTGGTGGCAGGCATGACGGGCATCCTCTTCGGAGTCGCCATCCTACAGATGCTGGAAGTGGCAAACACGAAGGATGGCATCCTCACCGCCCACTTCCAGGTAAACTTCTGGACGGCGATATTCTCTGCCATCCTCGTTTGCATCCTCGGTGGATTGGCTGGTCTCGCCCCAGCATGGAGAGCTATGAGCATCAAGCCAGTGGATGCCATGAGAGACGAATAACATAGATCATAAAAAGATTACGAGATATGAAAAAGTATTCCAAACTGATGGTTGCGGCGATTGTCGCCATCATCTTCATCGGAACCTTCGTGTTCCTCTATCAGAAATCACAGCCGAAACCTACTGAGTACCAGGAGCTGACTCCCAAGGTGACGGACGTGCTGAAATCGACCGTCATCACGGGCAAGATTGAGCCTCGCAACGAGGTGAACGTGAAGCCTCAGATCAGCGGTATCATCACCGAGATATGCAAGCAGGCAGGCGACTATGTGCAGGCAGGAGAGGTCATCGCCAAGGTGAAGGTGATTCCCGACATGGGACAGCTCAGCAATGCCCAGGCTCGTGTGCGCTTGGCTGGCATCAACCTGAAGCAGGCGCAGGTGGATTACACTCGTGAGGAACAACTCTTCAAGAAGCAGTTGGTGAGTGCCGATGAATACGACAAGGTGAAGCAAGCCTTGAAGCAAGCCAAGGAAGAGGTGGTTGCCGCCGAGGATGCCTTGGAGGTAGTGCGTGATGGCGTATCGAAGAGCAACGCCAGTGCCTCCTCCACCCTCATCCGCTCCACCATCTCCGGCATCATCCTCGACATCCCTGTCAAGGTGGGCAACTCGGTTATCCTCGCCAACACCTTCAATGACGGTACCACCATCGCTAGCGTGGCAAACATGAACGACCTCATCTTCCGTGGCAATATCGACGAGACGGAAGTGGGCAACCTTGTGGTGGGCATGCCGATGAAGATTACCATCGGTGCCTTGCAAGACTTGAAGTTTGATGCCGACCTGGAGTATATCTCGCCTAAGGCGGTGGAGAACAATGGTGCCAACCAGTTTGAGGTGAAGGCAGCCGTGCGCTCCGTGAAGGGAGGCAAGATTCGTTCGGGCTACAGTGCCAATGCCGAGATTGTACTAGCCAAGGCGATGCACGTGCTCACCGTGCCAGAGAGCGCCATCGAGTTTAGTGGCGATAGCACTTTTGTGTATGTCATCAAGGGCAGCGACGACAAGAAGACTTACGAGCGCAAGCAGGTCATCACTGGATTGAGCGATGGAGTGAACATCGAAATCAAGAAAGGCATCGGCTTGAAGGACAAAATCAGAGGACCTCAGATTGTCGCCGATAGCAAGGAGGACAAATAAAAACACGGACAAATTGAATTTGTTCCGATGAATTTGTCCTTTCCTTCTAAACTGCTGATATATAGCGCGATAGGATTTGCGAGACAAATATCCGGGACAAATTCAATTTGTCCGTGTTTTATTTTTGCCTATTCATAATCTCTTATATTAGGAAAATATGAGTTATGAGGGCAAAAGCTATGAGTCGTAAGTGTTAAAACTACGAGTTAGGATTCTTAACATAAAGCTCTAAAGCAGCCAAAAGAGAATAAGAGAGGTTGGAACGTAAACAGTTGGGAATGAGTAGATTTGCACAAAGTTGCCAAATCGG
>JABLTS010098127.1_pt1 | contig 13096 bp, 8 predicted proteins | sample 7160081 | NCBI WGS metagenome assembly JABLTS01 (sample SAMN14651231, study PRJNA627086) | human gut metagenome | isolation source: feces | host: Homo sapiens | reverse complement strand
GTAAACTTTGATAAGTACGGTGATGCCAAGATCGAAGTGCCGGAATGGGCGCAATTGAGACAAATGTAATATATCACAAGAATGGTAAAGTTAATTATGTAAATTCGATCGATGGTGCTAAGATGCATACGATCAAAGACCGTGCAAAATATAAATATAGCTGGTTAAGCATCAAGGGTGCTGATCTGGGCGATAACGGTCCAAAAACGTTTCAGGCGAAGCTGAAAGGCTACGGACTGGGTAGTGTCAATTTGAAAGTGTGTGCAGATGCGCTGGATGGCACGGAGATCGTGAATACCACCGTAAACTTTGATAAGTACGGTGATGCCAAGATCGAAGTGCCGGCTGCAGCAGTGCAGGGCAAGCATGATCTGTATATTGAATTTGATGGATCTGTATTGGACTTCGAATCCTGGCAGTTTGCAAAATAGGTAATTCGTATTTTTCATTCCATAAAGAAAGACAGTGGTTTCTACATAACGTGGGGATCGCTGTCTTTTCGTATGGTCTGAATAGAAAATTACTTTGTGGCAACACGACGCTCGGCGATGTGATGCATTGCAAAACGCGGGTTATATTCGTTATATGATATGAAATTGTAAAAATTGCATAATAAATTTCTTATTACAAAATAAAAATTGTGCATTTTCACTTGATTCTATGGACGAGTTGGGGTATAATATAACCATTAAACAGCAAAGGAGTGGTAACTATGCAGTATATTATCAGCGGAAAGAATATCGATGTTACAGAAGGACTCAAGGAAGCCATCTATGAGAAGATTGGCAAATTAGAGCGTTATTTTACTCCGGAAACCGAAGTTCATGTGACGTTAAGTGTCGAGAAGGAGAGACAAAAGATCGAGATTACGATTCCAATGAAAGGAAATATTGTACGTGCCGAGCAGGTAAGCAATGATATGTATGTATCCATTGATCTTGTAGAGGAGATCATTGAGAGACAGCTTCGCAAATACAAAAATAAATTGGTAGATCAGCAACAGACGGCAGCTAGTCTTAGTAAAGCGTTTGTTGAGGAAGAGATCCACGATGATGATGAGATCAAGATCATCCGTTCTAAGAGATTTGCAATGAAGCCGATGGATCCGGAAGAAGCATGTATTCAGATGGATCTGTTAGGACATAATTTCTATGTATTCCGTAACGCAGAGACAGATGAAGTCAATGTTGTTTATAAGCGTAAAGGTAACACTTTCGGATTGATCGAGCCGGAATTTTAGAAAGATTATAGGTAAGGTATAAGATCCTTAGGGATTAGGTAAAGAGAAAGATAAGCGTGAGAAGACTATTTTGAGAGCAATCGATAAGTAGTCTTCTCTTTTTTTTTGAGAACGAGAAATTGCTGTTGGCACCCCTTGCGTTTGAAAGGGGATAATGATATACTTTAGATTGGTTTGTTATAAATTTTAGATTAGGAGATAATTATGAGTGTATTTACTAAGATTTTTGGTACTCACAGTGAGCGTGAGGTAAAGCGAATCATTCCGATTGTTGATAAAATTGAAGCATTAGCACCGGAATTTGAGAAGCTCACAGACGAGCAACTACAGGCTAAGACGCCTGAATTTAAGGAGCGCTTGGCGAACGGTGAGACATTGGACGATATCCTGCCGGAAGCGTATGCTACTGTCCGCGAGGCGGCTACTCGTGTATTGGATATGCGTCATTATAGAGTACAGTTGATCGGTGGCGTTATTTTACATCAGGGACGTATCACAGAGATGCGTACCGGTGAAGGTAAGACGTTGGTATCTACATTGCCGGCATATTTGAATGCGTTAGAGGGCAAAGGTGTCCATATCGTTACCGTCAATGATTACTTGGCAAAGCGTGATGCTGAGTGGATGGGTAAAGTACATGAATTTTTGGGACTCACGGTTGGTGTTATCTTAAATAATATGGATAATGATGAGCGCCGTGAGGCATATAACTGTGACATTACGTATGCAACCAATAATGAACTTGGATTTGATTATCTGCGTGATAACATGGTTGTATACAAGGAGCAGCTTGTACAGAGAAGTCTTCATTATGCGATCATCGATGAGGTGGATTCGGTATTGATCGATGAGGCGAGAACACCACTTATCATTTCCGGTCAAAGTGGCAAGTCCACTAAATTGTATGAGATGTGTGATATTTTCGTAAGACAGTTGACCAAAGGTACTGCAAAAGAACTTTCCAAGATGGATATTCTCATGAATGAGGAACAGCAGGAAACCGGAGATTATGTTGTCGATGAAAAGGATAAAAATGCAAATCTGACAGAAGAAGGTGTGCGCAAGGCAGAGCGTTTCTTCCAGGTAGAGAACCTTGCAGATCCGGACAACTTGGAATTGCAGCATAATATCAACTTAGCGCTTCGTGCACATTCTTTGATGCATCGCGACAAAGATTATGTGGTAAAAGACGATGAGGTTTTGATCGTTGATGAGTTTACGGGACGTATCATGCCGGGACGCCGTTTTTCGGATGGTCTGCACCAGGCGATCGAGGCGAAAGAGCATGTTAAGGTCAAGAGAGAGAGTAAAACACTGGCAACGATCACGTTCCAGAACTTCTTTAATAAATACGAGAAGAAATCCGGTATGACCGGTACTGCGTTGACTGAGGAAAAAGAGTTCCGTGAGATTTACGAGATGGACGTTGTTGAAGTCCCTACCAACAAGCCGATTGCGCGTATTGACTATAATGATGCAGTATATAAGACCAAAGAGGACAAGTTCAATGCCGTTGTTGCTGACATTGTAGAGGCTCACAAGAAGGGGCAGCCTGTTTTGGTCGGTACGATCACAATTGATACTTCTGAGTATCTGAGTGCTAAACTTCAGAAAGCAGGCATTCCGCATAAAGTCTTGAATGCGAAGTTCCATGAGTTGGAGGCAGAGATTATTGCGGATGCCGGACAGAAGGGTGCTGTTACAATCGCAACGAATATGGCCGGTCGTGGTACCGATATTAAGCTTGGCGATGGGGTTACGGAACTTGGTGGTCTGAAGATCATCGGTACGGAGCGACATGAGTCCCGTCGTATTGATAACCAGTTGCGCGGTCGTGCCGGACGTCAGGGAGATCCTGGTGAATCCAGATTCTACATTTCTTTGGAAGATGATCTGATGCGTCTTTTCGGCTCAGAGCGAATCATGGGACTGTTTGATGCTATGCCGGACGGAGAGCAGGTAGAGCACAAGATGCTTTCCAGTGCGATCGAAAATGCACAGAAGAAGATTGAGGGTAACAACTTTGGTATTCGTAAGAATTTGCTGGAGTTTGACCGTGTTAATAATGAGCAGCGTGAAGTGATCTATAAAGAGCGTCGTCGTGTTCTGGATGGAGAGAGTATGCGTGATACGATCTACAAGATGATCACCGATGAAGTGGAAAATTGCGTAAATTCAGTCATTCCGGAGGATGGCAGTGCAGAAGACTGGGATGTACAGGAGTTAAATAATGTCTTGCTTCCGATCATACCGTTGAAGAGAATTCAGCTTGACGACGAGATGTTAAAACATGGTACCAGAGAGGATCTGGCACAGAAACTCAAAGAGGAAGCCGTTAAGGTATATGAGGCAAAAGAGGCAGAATTCCCTGATCCGGATCAGATCCGTGAGGTTGAGCGAATTATTCTGTTGAGAGTTATTGATAACAAGTGGATGGATCATATCGATGATATGGATCAGCTTCGTGAAGGTATCGGATTACAGGCATATGGACAGAGAGATCCGGTTGTGGAATACAAATTCGCCGGATTTGATATGTTCAATGCAATGATTGATTCGATCACAGAGGAGACTGTAAAAGCGCTCACACATATCAAGATCGAGCAGAAAGTAGAGCGTGAGCAGGTTGCTAAGGTTACCGGAACGAATAAGGATGAGTCTCAGCCGGCACAGCCAAAGCGCCGTACAACCAAGAAGGTACAGCCAAACGACCCGTGCCCATGCGGTTCCGGACGTAAGTACAAACAGTGCTGCGGACGCCGTGCATAATAAGTATTATAGTGCCTTCCGGTTCACGGATCGTGAGCCGGAAGGATATAATTGATAAAATATAGAAAGAGGTGAGTTGGTATGGTAGAGTTTGACAGAGTCAAAATGACGCTTGCAAACTATGAACAGCCACTGCTTGAAATGGGGAATTCACTTTGACCTCGCTAATAAACGAGATCGAGTGGAAGAACTGGACAAGACAATGGAAGATCCGGGATTTTGGGATGACCCGGAACATTCTGCCAAGATCGTGCAGGAGTCCAAAAAGCTGAAATCCGTGATAGAACGCTATGAGTCATTGGAGAGCGCCCGCGATGATATTTTGATGTTGATCGAGATCGCAGAGGAAGAAAATGATGCCAGCGTGTTGGAGGAAGTAGAAGATTCACTGCAGCAATTTGAGCAGGAATACGAATCCCTGCGTATTGAAACACTTTTGAGTGGAGAATACGACAAAGACAATGCAATATTAACGCTTCATGCCGGTGCCGGTGGAACAGAAAGCTGCGACTGGGCAAGTATGTTGTGCCGTATGTATCAGCGCTTTGCAGAAAAGCATGGATTTGAAGTTGAAATGCTGGATTTTCTGGATGGTGATGAAGCGGGTTATAAATCAGTTACGCTGCAGATCAATGGCGCAAATGCGTATGGTTATCTGAAATCAGAGCATGGAGTGCACCGTTTGGTGAGAATCTCACCGTTTAATGCAGCCGGCAAACGGCAGACATCCTTTGTATCCTGTGATGTCATGCCGGATATCGAAGAAGATCTTGATGTTGAGATCGCAGATGATGATATTCGTATCGATACATATCGTTCCAGTGGAGCGGGTGGTCAGCATATCAATAAGACTTCTTCTGCAATTAGAATTACCCATTTCCCGACAGGGATCGTGGTACAGTGCCAAAATGAACGTTCACAGCATATGAATAAGGATAAGGCAATGCAGATGCTCAAGGCAAAGCTGTATATTTTAAAACAGCAGGAGCAGTTGGAAAAGGCGAGCGGTATCCGAGGCGAATCCAAAGAGATTGGCTGGGGAAGCCAGATCCGTTCCTATGTGCTGCAGCCGTATACCATGGTCAAAGATCATCGTACCGGTGCTGAGATCGGTAATGTGCAAGACGTTTTGGATGGCAATCTGGATCCGTTTATCAATGCATATTTAGCATGGATCACAAAGTAAATGAGCAGTGTGCTCTATGCTCCTTTTTGTAAGGGGGCATCTGACATAAATAAAAATACATTGGCAGAGAAATGGAGGAAACTATGATTAACGTAAGTGTGTTAGGCTACGGAACAGTCGGATCCGGTGTTTTTGATATTATTCGTGAGAACAATGCGATGATCGCAAAACGCATCGGGGATGAGATCTGTACAAAATATGTGCTGGACTTGAGAGATTTTCCGGGAGATCCGGTAGAGGAAGTGCTGGTACATGATTTTGAAGTGATCAAAAATGATCCGGAGGTTCATGTGGTTGTAGAAACGATGGGAGGATTACACCCTGCCTATGAGTTTGTAAAGGCTAGTTTGGAGGCCGGGAAGAGTGTTTGCACATCCAACAAAGCGTTGGTGGCTGATTTTGGACCGGAGCTTATTCAGATAGCAAAAGACCACAATGTAAGTTTCTTGTTTGAGGCCAGTGTTGGTGGTGGTATTCCGATTATCCGCCCACTGCAGAGTTCTTTGAATCCGGATGAGATATTGGAGATTTCCGGTATCTTAAACGGTACAACGAACTTTATTTTGACAGAGATGACCAATAAGGGAGCTGATTTTGACACAGTGCTCAAAGAGGCGCAGCAGCTTGGTTATGCAGAGGCAGATCCGACTGCAGATGTGGAAGGATATGATGCCTGCCGCAAGATCGCAATCTTAACTTCTCTTGCTTATGGCAAGACACTGGATTTTAACGATGTTTATACAGAGGGAATTACCAAAATCACAGACCGTGATATCGTATATGCCGGTAAGATCGGGGCCAAAGTAAAAATTTTTGGTTCCAGCAAGAAAGATGGAGATCGCATCAGCGCAAAAGTTGCACCGGTGCTGATCTATCCGGAGAACCCATTATATAGCGTAGACGATGTATTTAACGCTATTTTAGTAAAAGGAAATATGGTTGGAGATGTCATGTTCTATGGACAGGGCGCCGGCAAGCTGGCAACAGCCAGTGCGGTCGTTTCCGATGTTATGGAAGTCGCTAAAAACATAGGAAAATGCGTTGAGGTACAGTGGAGTGCCGAGAAGATTGCTTTAGAGCCTTTTGAGGAGAGCAAGAGCAGCTTCTTCGTGCGTTTGCGTGGAGATAAGTCACAGAATGCAGCTAAGGTCAAAGAAGCGTTTGGCGATGTGACAGAGATTGATGCCGGATATGCGGACGAATATGCATTTATCACGGGAGAGATCACAGAGGGAGCTTATGCATCAGCAGCAGATTCACTCGGCAATGTGATCAATAAGATCCGTGTTCCGGAGACGAAATAATAAGCCGCTCAGTAATATGAGCAGAAAAGAGGATAGATATGTTAATTGTTAAGAAATTTGGTGGTACTTCCGTTGCCAACAAAGAGCGGATCTTTAATGTGGCGAAGCGTTGTATTGAAGATTACAAAAAAGGAAATCAGGTAGTAGTCGTTCTTTCTGCAATGGGCAAACAGACAGATGTTTTGTTGGATATGGCAAAGGATATTAATCCGAAGGCGTCCCGCAGAGAGTTGGATATGCTTCTTACAACAGGTGAGCAGACATCCGTTGCACTTATGGCAATGGCAATGGACTCTCTTGGTGTTCCGGCAGTTTCCATGAATGCTTTTCAGGTGCAGATGCATACGACAGAAGTGTATGGTAATGCTCGTCTGAAGAGAATTGATACGGAGCGTATCCGTAATGAGTTGGATAATCGTCGTATCGTAGTAATTACAGGATTTCAGGGAATCAATAAGTTTGATGATTACACAACACTCGGAAGAGGTGGTTCCGATACGACAGCAGTAGCATTGGCAGCTGCATTACATGCAGACGCCTGCGAGATTTATACAGATGTAGATGGTGTCTTTACTGCAGATCCACGCGTCGTACCAAATGCTCGTAAATTAGACGAGATCACGTACGATGAGATGTTGGAATTAGCCAGTCTTGGTGCCGGTGTATTGCACAATCGTTCTGTTGAGATGGCTAAAAAATACGGCGTACAGTTGGTAGTACGTTCTAGTTTGAATACAAGTGAAGGAACTGTAGTAAAGGAGGAAAGTAAAATGGAGAAAATGTTAGTAAGTGGTGTAGCCACAGATAAAAATGTAGCACAGATTTCAGTAGTTGGATTAGAGAATAAGCCGGGCGTAGCATTTAAGCTGTTCCAGCATTTAGCAAATCACAATATCAATGTAGATATGATCTTACAGTCTGTAGAGCATGGCGGAACACAGGACATCAGCTTTACAGTAACCAGAGATCAGGCAGACACGGCAATGGAGACATTGGAAAGACATGCTAACACAAGTCTGAAATGCGAGAAGACAACAGTGAACACTAACGTTGCCAAAGTATCTATCGTCGGTGCCGGAATGATGTCTAATGCAGGTGTTGCAGCTAAGATGTTTGAAGCATTGTATGATGCAGGAGTAAACATTTTGCAGATTTCTACTTCCGAGATCCGCGTCAGCGTTCTCGTAGAAGAGAAGTACGTCAATGAGGCTGCACAGGCAGTTCATGATGCATTTGCATTGTCTCGTTAATTGACGGAGAACATCAAATATTGTCAGCGCGGAAAATTTAAGAGTTCAAGGTAAAGAAGGGCAGCCGCGTATCGAGTGGCTGCCTATTTTACTCTTGATGCATAGGCAAAGTGCGTATAGAAAGGAATGTAGGATACTATGGATATTGTAAAGAAAATAGCAGCAGAGTTAGAAATTCGTCCGCAGCAGGTAGAGGCGGTCATAAAACTGATCGACGAGGGCAATACGATCCCGTTTATTGCCAGATACCGTAAAGAAGCACATGGTTCGTTGAATGATGAACAACTCCGTAATCTGAGTGAGCGATTAACTTATTTGCGTACACTGGAAGAAAAAAAGGAACAGGTTCTTGCAACGATTGAAGAACAAGGAAAATTGACCGATGAATTGAAGGCACAGATCCTTGCAGCAGAGACACAGGTGCTCGTGGAGGACTTGTATCGTCCGTATCGTCCAAAACGCCGTACAAGAGCGATCATCGCCAAGGAAAAGGGATTAGAGCCATTAGCGCAGATCATTTTGGCACAAGAAGTGACAGAGCCGTTAGAAACGATTGCCGAGCAGTATGTATCTGAGGAAAAAGAAGTGAAAGATGTTGCAGATGCGATTGCAGGAGCGAGAGATATTATTGCCGAGCAGATTTCTGATAATGCAGATTATCGTAAATATATCCGTGATATAACACGGGAAGAAGGTATCCTTACATCAACTGCCAAGGATGAAAAGGCGCAGTCTGTTTATGAGATGTATTATGAATATCAGGAGCCGGTTAAAAAGATTGCCGGTCATCGTGTTCTTGCGTTAAATCGTGGTGAAAAGGAAAAATTCCTAGTGGTAAAACTGGAGGCTCCGGAAGAACGTATTCTTACGTATCTATGCAAAAAGACGATCACAGAGGAAAATGAGATCGTAACGCCGGTGTTAGAAGAGGCAGTGACAGACAGTTATAAGCGTTTGATCGCGCCTGCTATCGAGCGCGAGATTCGTAATGAGTTGACTGAGCAGGCAGAAGACGGTGCGATCAAAGTATTTGGTAAAAACCTAGAGCAGCTTTTGATGCAGCCGCCGATTGCCGGTAAGACAGTTTTGGGCTGGGATCCTGCATTTCGTACCGGTTGTAAACTTGCTGTGGTAGACCCAACCGGTAAAGTGTTAGATACGAAGGTGATCTATCCGACAGCACCGCAGAACAAGGTCGAAGAGGCAAAACGTGAGGTGAAAAAACTGATCCAGAAATACGGAATTTCTCTGATCTCCGTCGGCAATGGAACGGCATCCCGCGAGTCGGAAATGATCATTGCGGATATGCTGCATGAGATCAAAGAACCTGTGCAGTATATTATTGTAAATGAAGCAGGTGCTTCAGTTTATTCCGCAAGTAAACTTGCCACCGAGGAATTTCCGAATTTTGATGTGGGACAGCGAAGTGCAGCGTCGATCGCAAGACGTTTGCAGGATCCGCTGGCAGAGTTGGTGAAGATCGATCCACAGTCTATCGGTGTAGGACAGTATCAGCATGATATGAATCAGAAGAAGTTAGGGGAAACATTATCCGGTGTTGTGGAAGATTGTGTAAATAAAGTTGGTGTGGATCTGAATACAGCATCCGCTTCACTGTTAGAGTATATTTCCGGTATCAGCAAAGTGATCGCAAAGAACATCGTTACGTATCGTGAAGAAAACGGAAAGTTTACGTCACGTAAAGAGTTGTTAAAAGTACCAAAACTGGGACCGAAAGCCTTTGAACAGTGTGCAGGTTTTATGCGTATTTTGGATGGAAAAAATCCATTGGATGCAACGAGCGTTCATCCGGAGACTTATGATGCAGCCAATGCATTATTAGATAAGCTTGGCATTGACACGGAAGAACTCAAAAAGATCCAGACGGAAGCGGCCAAACAGCAGTCCCCATTAGCCAAGAAGAAAACCGCTCCAAAGAAAAAGAAACAGCAGTTTGTTGTACGCAATACGCACACAGCCTTTGGCGCAGCCTTTGCGGAAGCCTTTGGCTCGATAGACCTGCCGAGCGGTGAGACGGAAGAAACACCGACAGAGAACAAAGCCTCCGGCAGTTTGCAGAAGCGTGTGAAAGACAAAAAGAAAATGGCTGACGAGCTTGGTATTGGTGAGATCACGCTGGTTGATATCTTGAAGGAATTGGAGAAACCTGCGAGAGATCCTCGTGATGAAATGCCAAAACCGATCCTTCGAACAGATGTGTTAGAGATGAAAGATCTCAAAGAGGGCATGATCCTTAAGGGGACAGTTCGAAATGTTATTGATTTTGGTGCGTTTGTAGATATCGGCGTTCATCAGGATGGATTGGTACATGTGTCCGAAATGTCGGATAAGAAATTTGTCAAACACCCGTTGGATGTTGTCAGTGTCGGAGATATCGTTGATGTCAAAGTAATGGGTGTTGATCTCAAAAAACAGCGTATTCAGTTGACTATGAAATTATAAAGAGGAGAGCATATGAACTTACGTGAAAAATTATTTGTTGAAGTAAGAAAAGGAACAAAGGTCACATTGAGTGAAAGTGATCTCAACAAAATGGATCGCATGTATGAGCGTGAGTTGGCGCAGTATGACAACCGTAAGGTTATGACGCCGTACCGAAAAGAGCCAAAGCGGGCGTTTTTGGCACAGCTGCGCGATTACGCTTTTGAGCGGATCTTGGACAGACATTTGTACACATTTTCTCACGTGCTGGTTATTCCAAATCCATATGGAGTGGCTAAACAGACAGCCCTTATCCTGTTCAACTCTTCCAAGGAGTACAAGGTGCGCTATCGTGTGTTCGGAGATAATGGCAATGATTTTGTTGGTGAATCCAGCTATACAACAAGACATCGTGTGGCAATCTTGGGGTTGTATTTCGAACGTAGCAATACGGTAGATCTGTCTCTGATCGATCGAGAAGGAAAAGTTGTAAAGCATCGAGTGATCCGTATTTTTGTTTCAGAAGTGCCTGAAAACCAAAAGGATCTTGTGATGGAAGTAGAGGGAGATAAATCTGCAGCAATGCCGCTGCTGGCAGTCAACGGTGCCGCTTTTAGTCCATTGGTCTTTGATGCAGATGGTGCGATCCGATATTCAATGCAGCTTCGTACCTATAAGATGGGTATGATACCGATGCCGAATGGTCATGTTCTGTTGGCAGATCGAACAGCTAACATTGTAAACAGCATGGGCAAGATCCAGCCGTGCCGTTATCATGAAATGGATTATATGGGCAGAGTGTATCGCACATATATTTTGAATGAACCGATCGGTACTGCATTAGCACAGCACGATAGTTCGTTGTATCTTGTGACTTCGTCCGATGGAGAGCATTATAATGACTGTATTCTTACGATGGATATGAATACCGGTGAGATCGTACGCCGCATTAAGCTGATTGACTTGCTGGGAGAAAAATACCACACCGGTAAGGAATGGCTGCTTTTTTCAGCGATGGAGTACCGCGCCGGAAAGCTTTTGCTGACATTAAAGCGTATACACACGATCGCACAGCTTGATCTGGAGAGTGGCAAATTGGATTGGGTGCTGGCACCAAAATCAATCTGGCAGGATACAGAGTTGGAAGCCATCGCTTTGACAACAGAGGGTGCTGATATCGAAATGGGAAGACCGGATAAGGCTGTTTGGATGGATGAGCACGAATTGTTGATCTATAGCACAGGTACTAAAGGGGCGGTAGATGGCGGTTACAATGATGCACAACATTCTGCGGTGCTTCGTGTGTCGATCGATGAGGCTGCCGGCACATATGTACAGGAGAGCAAGAAAGACTGTTTGAAAACGATGCAGTTTGGTAGTGCCCTTTATACAAAAGAATACAACAAGTATTTCCATTTGACAGGTATCACGCAAGACCGTACGACAGAACTTCATTCCCAGATCCAGTTGGTCAATGGCGAAAACGGCGAAGTTGAGAAGACGTTTAAGTTGACTAAAAACTTTTTGTGGGCTTGGGAGTTTCATCCGGACATTCCTTCCTTTTGTGTGGGGATGGGGCTGCATGATCAGACAGAGTTTGGTAAGCTCCCAACACCGGAAGAATTTCATGGAACAATGCCGAAAAAAACGGATCAGCGTATTCGTGGTACCTTCTTCGGTAACGTGCATTTGTGCGAGAATCTTTTGCAGTATTCGATGCTGCCTGGTGCAGTTGAAAAGCTGTATTTTAAGGGTGAACATAAGACATATGTACAAGATTATTCGCAACTGCGTATGGGCAGACGTAAAGAAATCTTTGCTGTGCAGGTGGATGGACTGGAACCTGGAGAATACGATATGTATTTGCAGTTCCAGGGAAAGATTCGCAAGCTGCGCAATGAATTGCGTGTGAAATAACGACGTGTAGTTTATAAAGTTTTCACAAAGTGAATCTTGCTTTTTATGAGTAAATTTCGTATAATTATACTAGAAACTTTGGAAAATACACAGAAATTTGTGCAATTTCAACAAAATTACTTTTATTATTTTACAGGAGGATTCTAGTATGGCAAACAGATTTGTATTAAACGAGACATCGTATCATGGGGCAGGAGCTATTGCAGAGATTGCAACAGAAACTAAAATTCGTGGTTTTAAGAAAGCGTTTGTATGTTCGGATCCGGACTTGGTAAAGTTTGGTGTAACACAGAAAGTGTTGGATGTACTTGAGAAAAATGGTATGGCATATGAGCTGTATTCAAATATTAAACCAAATCCAACGATTGAAAATGTTCAGACAGGTGTACAGGCATTTAAGGATGCAGGAACAGATTATCTGATCGCTATTGGCGGCGGTTCTTCTATGGATACTGCGAAAGCAATCGGTATCATTATCAATAATCCTGAGCATGAGGATGTTGTCAGCTTAGAGGGCGCTGTAGATACCAAGAATAAGAGCGTACCGATCTTTGCAGTACCTACGACAGCAGGAACTGCTGCAGAGGTTACAATCAATTACGTTATTACAGATGCAGCTAAGAATCGCAAGATGGTTTGTGTAGATCCGCATGACATTCCTGTTGTGGCATTTATCGATTCCGAGATGATGTCTTCTATGCCTAAGGGGCTTACTGCAGCAACCGGTATGGATGCTTTAACACATGCGATTGAGGGTTACATTACGGCAGGAGCATGGGAATTGTCCGACATGTTCCATCTCAAAGCAATTGAGATCATTGCACGTTCTCTTCGTGGAGCAGTAGACAATACGCCGGAAGGACGTGAGGGAATGGCTCTTGGTCAGTACGTTGCAGGAATGGGCTTCTCCAACGTAGGTCTTGGAATTGTTCATTCTATGGCACATCCACTTGGCGCATTGTATGATACACCACATGGAATCGCAAAT
>JABLTS010056049.1_pt1 | contig 13122 bp, 8 predicted proteins | sample 7160081 | NCBI WGS metagenome assembly JABLTS01 (sample SAMN14651231, study PRJNA627086) | human gut metagenome | isolation source: feces | host: Homo sapiens | reverse complement strand
TTCACTCAGCAAGACAGTTTCATGAAAGCCGACTACCTCATCATGAGCAAGAAGATAGGTATGGGAAATACCATCAGCGGCCGTTCCAATACCTTCTCCGGTTCTGAAATCGATGAAATCGGAGGCCAGAAGTTTGTAAAGAAGATAGGAAAATTCACCTCTACAGAATATAAAGTAGATGCCCAGATGGGTGTAAACGGCGTGAACGTTCTAAACAGCGAACTCTTCTTCGAGAGTGTGCCTGACGGTTTTGTTGATGTGCCGCTCAAGGACTGGAAATATACGCCGGGAACTCAGGAGGTGCCAATCATCCTCCCGCGTACCTATATTAATATGTATAACTTCGGTTTCGCCCAGAGTCATTCGCTCCCTAAAATCAGCGATGGACTGATGGGCATGATTGATTTCAATATCCAGATTCAGGCTGGTGGCAAGAAAGAGCAGTTTAAGGGAAAGGTAATCGGTTTCTCTTCGCGACTCAACACCATTCTCGTTCCACAGGCTTTCATGGACTGGAGTAACCAGGAATTCGCTCCAAACCAGAAGAGCGATCCTAACCGCCTCATCGTAGAGGTAGGAAACCCGGGAGACGAGAACATTACCAAATATCTGGATGATAACGGTTATGAGGTAGAGACAGACAAGCTGGATGCAGAGAAGACTACCTATTTCCTCCGCATGATGGTATCGATGGTGATGATTATCGGTTTGGTTATCTCCGTTTTGAGCTTCTACATTCTGATGCTCAGCATCTATCTGCTGGTTCAGAAGAACTCTTCTAAGTTAGAGAATCTTCTTCTGATAGGTTACAGTCCGAACAATGTAGCAAAGCCATATCAGGTGCTCACCATCGCGCTGAACATCGTGGTACTCATCATCGCGTGGATTATCCTCTTCTTCCTTCGCGATTACTACATGGGCTTCATCGAAACCCTCTTCCCTGATATCGACGAGGGCACCATGCTCCCAGCCATCGCCCTAGGTCTGCTCCTGTTCCTGATAGTTTCTATCCTGAACATCGTAGCCATCCGTCGCAAGGTAATGAGCATCTGGCAGCGAAAGGAGTAAGGCACCTAGCCTCCGTTCCAGGCGATTCCATCGCCTGTCATAAAAGCTCAGTCCCCCGCTTTTAGCCCCGAAAAAACTATAAGCAAACCCCCGTTATAAATAACAAATTAAAGGAAATCTGCGTTATTTGCTTAACGCAGATTTTTTTTATGTTATAAAACACTATTTTTCATGTTTTTGTAACAAATAAAAGCAATTTTTTTATTACTTTTGCAACCGATAACAATATAAGAGGGGGTATATCCCGTATTATTTAATTATTTATTTTAAGGTATGCAGAAAAGATTTTTTTTATTTGTGGCTTTGTTGTCCTTTATGGTTTCCACAGCCATTGCACAGATTACTACATCTGGCGTCAAAGGTTTGATTAAAGCTAATGGTGAAGATGTAATAGGTGCAACTATTACTGTTACCCACGTACCAACAGGTGCTGTTTATCGTTCTGTGACTAACAGCGTAGGCCGCTTTACTATTCAGGGTATGCGCGCTGGTGGTCCTTACACGGTAGAGATTTCCTACATTGGTTACAAAACCAAGGAAATCAAGAATGTAACACTCAAACTTGGTGAAATGTCAGACCTTTCAACTCAGTTGGAAGAGGATGCACATGCTTTAGGTGAAGTGGTTGTTAAGGGTAAGTTGGGCTTGGATGCCAGCAAGACTGGTGCGGCAACCAGCTATAGTGCCAAGGATATTGCCAATATGCCTTCTATCAGTCATAGTATCGGTGATATCACCCGCATGAATCCTATGGTAAGTGTTTCTCAGTCTGGAGCAATGTCTTTTGCTGGTGTTAATAACCGTTATAACAGCTTCCAGGTTGATGGTGCCGTAAACAACGATGTTTTCGGTCTTACTTCTAATGGCCAGAATGGTGGTCAGGCTGGTTCTCAGCCTATTTCTACAGAGACTATTGATCAGGTACAGGTGAGCGTGGCTCCTTTTGATGTTCGTCAGTCTGGTTTTACAGGTGGTGCCATCAATGCCATCACTAAGTCGGGTACCAATACCTTCCACGGATCAGTATATGGTAACTGGTTGAACAAAGACTTGATTGGTTCTAAGTATACTTTGATGAATGGCAAGGATAGCCAGAAGTATGATGATGAAACAGACTATCGTTATGGTGTAACTCTCGGTGGTCCTATCATCAAGAACAAGTTGTTCTTCTTTGCAAACTACGAGAAGTCAAACAAGGAATATCCAAATAACTATGGTTATGGTTCTGAGGCTTCAAAGTTAGGAACAGAAGGCTTTAATATTGCCGATGAAGTGCTTTCTATCCTGAAGGAAAAGGGTTACAATGCTTCATATAATAATCCTAAGAATTATACTAAGAGCGACAAGGCTGGTATCAAACTCGACTGGAATATTAACGATAAGCACAAGGCTACCTTCGGATGGCGTATGGTTAATGCTAAGCAGTTGAATAGCAACAGTACAGCCGGCTATCTGAATGCTTCTGATTATCAGTATGATTTCGTCTCAAAGACAAATACTTTTACTGCAGAATTGAACAGCTCTTTCAGCGAGAAGATAAATAATCAGTTCCAGGCTTCTTATGTATCTGTAAGAGATCATCGTGATCCTAAGGGTATTGCGCCAATGATTCAGATTAAGAATGTGGGTGGTGGTACTCTCTGTCTCGGTACAGAGCGTTCTTCTACAGCAAACTCTTTGAATCAGGATATCATCACCTTTACAGATAATTTGAACTGGTATGTGAACAATCATACACTGACTTTCGGTACTCATGGAGAGTACTACAAGTTTAAGAACCTCTTTATCCAGGATAATTATGGTACTTATTATTTCAACAATTTTGATGATTTCAAAATGTTTGCTAATGGACAGACAGTTGCTCAGTCTGTTGATTCAAAAACAGGTAAAACTACATATTACAACACATTGAACCAGTATCGTTTCGGTTCTGCCAATGTAGCAGTAACCGGTGATCCTCGCTGGGCTCCAGAGTTTGCTGCTGGTCAGATTGGTTTCTATGCACAGGATAAGTTTAATGTTACTCCTAATTTTGAGTTGACTTATGGCTTGCGTATGGATATCCCATTGTTCTTTGATACTCCTACTGAGAATGCTGAGTTTAATGCTTCTGCTGCCAAGCAGGGATGGAATGTTGTTACAAACCATAAGTTGAGCAGCACCCCAATGTGGTCTCCACGTGTCGGTTTCCGTTGGAATATCGAAAAAGAGCATAATATGATTCTCCGTGGTGGTGCAGGTATCTTTACCGGTCGTATCCCATTCGTATGGTTGAGCAACAACTTTACAAATACTGGTATCCAGACTTCTATATATAATGTATATGGTTCTACTGGTTTGACAGAGAATAAGAAGGGAACTGGTAAACTCAATGATGTAAGTCTTATTGTTGATCCTTACAAGCAGAGTGAGAATACAGCTAATCTGGCTGCATCAGGTAATCAGACTGTAAATGTATTTGCTAAGGACTTCAAATTTACTCAGAACTTGCGTCTGGACCTTGCTCTTGATTTTACATTGGCAGGTATCGACTTTACTTTGGAGGGTGTTCTCTCAAAGAATCTGAATGATATCTATTATAAGGATTTGACCCGTACTGAGGCAGGTAAGACATTAGGTGAGACCTATGAGTCTTTGGCTTTTGACAATCGTCCGATGTTCACAAAGGTTAGCAGCACAGAAGATGCTAACTTGAAGAAGTTTGCCAATGTATATATGTTGGATAACACCAGCAAGGGATACAGTTACAATCTGTCTTTGTCTGCTGTTAAGCGCTTTGACTTTGGTTTGGATCTGGCAGCATCTTACACTTATTCACGCTCAAAGTCTGTTAACTGCGGTACATCTTCAGTAGCTCAGTCAAACTATAACTACAATTATACATATCAGAATCCTAACTCACCTGAGCTCGGTTTCACAGCATTCAATGTACCTCACCAGATCAAGGCTTCTGCCTTCTATCATAAGGATTACGCCGAGCACTGGAATACTACAGTAGGTCTTATCTATACAGGTACTTCTGGTTCACCTTATAGTTTGTACTATTATGGTGATTTGAACCAGGATGGTTCTAATGGTAATGATTTGATGTTTATCCCAACAGATGAGCAGATTGATAAGATGAAGTTTAAGGCTAACAAGAACTATACTGCTGAAGAGCAGAAGGAAAACTTCAGAGAGTGGATTGCCAATGATGGCTATATGAGCAAGCATCGTGGTGAATACTTCAAGCGTTATGCTGATAACTTGCCATTCGAGAGTCACTTCGACTTCCATCTTGCTCAGACCTATAAGTTCAAAGTTGGTGCTCAAGTTCATTCTGTAGAATTGTCATTCGATGTGTTGAATGTGGGTAACATGTTCAATAAGAAATGGGGACGCTATACATCAACTGGTACAGCTAAATATTACTCTCCTGTTACCTATAGTGGTAACGGACAGTTCCAGTTCCTGCACCCAGGTAATTATGAAATGCGTTCTTATGACGACTATTATAGCCGCTGGCGTGGTCAGCTTGGTTTGAAGTATACATTCTAAGTATTAGTCCATAAGTACAGTTATATTTAGGGGATGTGCTTCTGTTTGGCTGCACATCCCCTCTTTGGTTTCAAATAAAACTGATTATGATGAAAAAAATATTATTATTATTGATTTCTTTCCTGGCTCCCTTTTCTGTAAGTCTGGCACAGGAACATCGAACCGTGATAATTTCCTTAGACGGATGCCGTTGGGATTATCCCGAGATGTATGATACGCCTTTTCTTGACAATTTGGCACAGGATGGAGTAAAAGCTGTTATGCAGCCTTCGTTTCCATCTGTTACGTTCCCTAACCATTATACGCTGGCAACGGGCTTGGTTCCTGATCATCATGGAATTATAGCCAATAAATTTCTTGATAAAAAAAGTGGACTAGTGTTCAGCTTAGGTGATAAGACAACAAAAATGGATCCCCGCTTCTGGGGAGGCGAGCCTGTTTGGATTACCGCCAAGCGTCAGGGTAAGCGGGTAGGTGTGGTTTATTGGCCAGGCTCAGATGTAGCCATACAGGGTACTTATCCTGATATCTATTATAATTATGAGCAGAAGCCGTTGCTGACTTATGTTGAGCGAATAGCAGAAATAGAGCGTATGCTCAAAATGCCAGAAGATAAACGCCCGCAGCTTATTATGGCTTATTTTGACGAGCCTGACCATTCAGGTCATACTTATGGTCCTGAGAGTAGGCAAACCCGTATGCAAGTAGAGACCTTAGATTGCCTTCTCGGACAGTTATGGAAAGATATCCAGAAGATGCCCGATGGTAAAAATGTGAACCTGATTGTGACAGCAGACCATGGTATGGACCGTAACTCGAATGAACGTATCATTAATCTGACCCATTATTTGGATAAGTCATGGTACAAAAACATAGCAATGGGATTCCCTACGATGATATATACCAATAAGGGATGTGAAAATAAAATACTGAAAGCTCTTTCTAAGGTACCTCATATTAGAGCATGGCGTAAATCAGAAATGCCTGCCTATTTAAATTATGGTACAAATGAGAACATTGCCGACATTGTTGTTACTACAGACATAGGTTGGGTACCCAGTGATAAGGATGAGGTCTTAGCCGGAAATCATGGCTTTGATCCAACTTATAGCGATATGCATGTCCTATTCCGTGCAGCTGGCCCTGATTTTAAAAAAGGATATGTTAAGGATAAAGTCTTTAAAAACGTAGATGTTTATCCTTTGCTTAATTATCTCCTTTCAATCAAACCTGCTGCCAATGATGGTAATTTGTCAGAGGTCAAAGACTTGTTGAAATAAGTTTGATGCATGGGAAGAGTTCCCATTAGTATAATATCATTCCGATGCACTTCTCTTTTTCGAGGGAAGTGCATCTTTTTTTTTCGTTTATTTGCATCTTTTTGGTATATTCTATCATTTTTCTCTGTTTTTTGCTTGTTGTTTCAAAAATAATGTTTATATTTGCAACATATTTGTTTATAAGAGTGAATGCTCACGGTACGAGGTGCGCGGTTCTCTCTTTATTTATTCACAAAAGAATCTAAACAACATGCAGAAAAGATTGCAACTACTTCTGGCTTTGCTCGCCTTCGTGGTGACTTCGGCAATGGCTCAGATTACTACCTCTGGAATCAGTGGTAAGATTTCTTCCAATGGCGAAACCGTTATTGGGGCTACAGTTACTGCTACACACCAGCCATCTGGTACTGTGTATCGTGCTGTAACAAATGTAGATGGTCGCTATACCATTCAGGGTATGCGTCCAGGTGGTCCTTACAAGGTAAGTATCTCTTATATCGGATATAAGGACAAGGTTTTCAACAATGTCAGTCTGAACTTGGGTGAAAGCCAAAATCTCTCTTGCTCTCTTCAGGAAGATGCCAAGCAGCTTCAGGAGGTTGTTGTTTCGGGTAAGGCTGGTCTGAATGGTACGAAGACCGGTGCGGCCATGAGTATCAATGCTCAGCAGATAGCTGATATGCCTTCTATCTCGCACAGTATTGCGGATGTGGCTCGCCTGAATCCACAGCTTACTACAAACGGACAGTCTGGTTCTATGTCATTTGCAGGTATGAACAACCGTTATAATTCATTCCAGATTGATGGTGTGATGAATAACGACGTGTTCGGTCTTACTGCTAATGGCAGTAATGGCGGTCAGGCAGGATCTCAGCCTGTTTCTATGGAGACTATTGACCAGATTCAGGTAAATATCGCTCCTTTCGATGTTCGCCAGGGTGGTTTTACCGGTGGTGCCATCAACGCGGTAACCAAGAGCGGTACCAATGAATTCCATGGAAGTGGCTATTTCTATGGGAACAACCAGAATTTGGTAGGTCGTCATTATAAGAATATGGATGGTACCTATGCTCAGCCTTATGATGATGAGAAGGAAACTTTGTTCGGATTTACGCTCGGTGGTCCAATCATCAAGAACAAACTCTTCTTCTTCGCAAACTATGAGAATTCAGAAAAGTCGTACCCAACTCAGTATACCATCGATTCTCCAGATGTTAAGTTTAATCCGGATTTAGCTAAGGACTTGATGTCTAAGATTTATGACTTGGCTAACCGTCAGGGTTATGATTATGCAACTTCATGGGCAGATAAGGATAAGAACGTGAAGAGCCAGAAAGCTGGTTTGAAGTTGGATTGGAATATCAACGAGTTCAATAAGTTCTCTGTTCGTTGGAGCTATGTAGATGCTAAGCAGACGCTCGGCCTGGGTGGTATTGCTACATTGAATACTACCGACCACTTGTATGATTTCACATCTAAGACTCATTCTTTCGCAGCAGAGTTGCAGAGCCGCATCTCTCCAAACCTGAGCAATGAGGCACGTGTATCTTACGTTCGTGTTCGTGATGCGCGTACTTCTGGTCAGCCAGCTCCATCTATCACTATTTACAAGGTAGGAAATGGTACCGTGAATATCGGTAATGAATATTCTTCAATGGCTAATGGATTGAATCAGGACATTTATACGCTCGAAGATAACTTTACATGGTTCAAGGGTAATCATACGCTGACATTCGGTACACATAACGAGCTTTATAAGTTCTCTAATCTCTTCATCCAGAATCTCTATGGATGCTATTATTTTGATACTCCTGACGATTTCCTGAAATATTACAATGGTTGTGGAGCTGATGGCTTGGGAGGTGATGGTAAGTATATCAAGAACTTCTACTTCAAGCAGGCTAATGTTGAGGTGACCGGTAATCCTCGTTGGGCACCTGAGTTTAGTGCAGCTCAGCTGGGCTTCTATGTACAGGACAAGTGGGATGTAACAGACAGCTTCCAGCTTACCTATGGTCTCCGTATGGATATGCCTCTGTTCTTTGATACTCCAGCCGAGAATGCTACGTTCAATGAGTGGGCAGCAGCTAAGGGGTATGGTTTCAAGACCAATCAGAAACTTTCCAGTACGCCTATGTGGAGCCCTCGTGTAGGTTTCCGTTGGGACATTGAGAAGAACCGCAAATATATCCTTCGTGGAGGTATCGGTGTATTCACTGGTCGTATTCCTTTCGTCTGGTTGAGCAACAACTTTACGAATACTGGTGTGCAGACATCTTCTTACTCTGCAAAAAATAATTCTGCTGTGCAGCTCATCATGGATCCTAACAAGCAGACTCTGAATGCAAATAATCTGAAGGCTACGGGTAGTCAGGAAATCAATGTGTTTGACAAGGATTTCAAGTTCACTCAGACTATGCGTGTTAACCTTGGTTTCGATTTCAATCTCCTGGGTATCGAATGGACTGCTGAGGGTATCTTCAGCAAGAGTCTGAATGATGTTTTTTACAAGAACTTGGCTTATGAGGAGTCTGGTAAGACCTTGTCTCAAACCTCTTACATGAACTGGGATAACCGTCCTGTTTATACAAAGGTGGCAGATGCTAAGTCGTTTACCAACATCTATGCAATGTATAATACAAGCAAGGGCTACAGCTATAGCCTGTCTTTGTCAGCAGCTAAGCACTTTGCGTTCGGTCTTGATCTGAATGCATCTTATACATTCACTCACTCAGAGTCTGTAAGCAGTATGACCTCATCTGTTGCTCAGAGCAACTGGCGTAATACTCATACTTATCGCTTCTCAAACAACCCAGAGTTGGCTAATAGTGGTTATAATGTGCCTCATACAGTGAAGGCTTCTGCTTTCTATCACTTCAACTGGGGAACCAACAAGTTGTTTACCACTACAGTAGGTCTTATCTACCAGGGTCAGAGCGGTTCTCCTTACTCTCTCGTTTATAGTGGAGATATCAACGGAGATAATGGTACAAGTAATGACTTGATTTTCATCCCTACAGATGCGCAGGTAGACCAAATGCAGTTCTTGGGTACTGATGCTTATACTGCTGAGCAGCAGCGTGCTAATTTGAAGCAGTGGCTTGCTACTACTCGTTATGTGAAGGATCATCGTGGTGAGTACTTCGAGCGTTATGGTGATAACTTGCCATTCGAGAGTCATTTCGATTTCCACTTCGGTCAGAAGTTTGGAATCCGTACAGGCAAGTATGTACATGCTTTGGAACTGACTTTGGATATCATGAACGTGGCTAACCTTCTGAACAAGGATTGGGGCCGTACCTTCAGTAGTGGTTATAACAGCGAGTTTGTTTCTCCGATCACGTACAAGGGTGATGGTGTATTCCAGTTCGCTAACCCATCAGATATGCCTCTCAAGTATCCTAGCTCATACTACAGCCGCTGGCGTGGTCAGGTTGGTTTGAAGTATACATTCTAAGATATATTTCATGTTGATATACACAAGTTCATACAACAGATATGAACAGATAAGATAAGACAAAAGAAAAGTCCCTGGAGAATGTAAATATCTCCAGGGACTTTTTGGCATTCTATATCTTTTTTCTATATAGAAAATCCTTTCTTTTTATATAAACAAATCCTTCTTTGGCATGTTTGCCATGTATTTCTTTCTCAGTTTCTCGAAGAAAGCCATTGTATCGTTAGAGAAACCATGGCCCTTCCAGGTGGATGTGTTCGTGATGAGAATCCAGCATTGGTTATCCGGATATTTCAAGACGATGGCTGATGTGCCAGCCAGCGAACCGGTACGAATCCATGGTTTGTTGCTCTTTGGTGTATAGTTCCAGCCGATAGAGTATTGGTGGTCAGCCTGCTCGCGCGTCATAAACTCGATGCTCTTCTTGCTGAGGATATCCTTGACATGTGGCAAACCATCGATGCTGGCAATAAAGCGGCTCAACTCAGCAGTCGAACCACACCAGGCACCTGCACCTGAAAGGCGAGGGAGGTCGGTATCTCCATAGCATTTCTCTACCAGTCGTCCACTGTTGTTGTATTCATACACAGGGATGCTGCCCTGGTGCATGTAGTATTTCGTCTCGTTGGGGCGGCGGTCCTTTAAGTAAGTTCCGGCAATATGCATGTCGTAGCAGCCGGCTGGGTGGAGCACATATTTCTGCATGAAGTTTTCATATTTCATTCCGCTCTTCTTTTCTATAATCATGGAGAGAATCATGTAGCCCAGATTACTGTAGCATTTGCCTTCGCCAGGAGTATAGCCCAAGTGGCGCTTCAAGAGAATCTTGAGCAGGGTAGGGTGATCAGGTGGCGTTTTGAGATGGTTCTGCATCATGATGTAGCGGGTGGAAGATACAGGTTCACCGGCATAATTGTTGAAACCTGCCTGATGGCGCAGCAGCTGTTCTACGGTGATGTCGTAATATCGCTTGTCCTTGATGCTGTTGTTGTAAACGGTATCGCGCAGGATGCCCTTTTCCCCAAACACCTTCTCGTTCAGCTTGAGTTTCTTCATCTCCTGCAACTTCATGATACCTACGGCTGTAATCAGTTTCGATACCGAGGCGAAGCGCATCAGCATGTTAGGCTCCATTCTGATGCCTCGCTCCTTATCCGCCATTCCGAATCCGCGGGCATAGAGTAGTGAGTCGTTGCGGGTGATGACGAGTTGGGCTCCATTGATTTCCCATCTCTTGAGATACCTTTCTATTACTGAGTCCATCTCATGATATTCCTTCCCTTCAGTCAGGGCATTTGAGATGGAATCGTTGATATGAACCTTAGGGAGCGAATCTGCCGCCTTGTTCTTGTCTGATGCTGATGTACAGCGAGATACACAGCTGTGTGTAGTCCATCCTACGATTGCTGTAAAGGTAAGCAATATGATTGCTATGCGTTTTTTTCTTAGTCGTCGTGCCATTTTATTTAATTTTTCTATGCAAAGATTTTGCAATCGAGTGCAATGAAAGTTACTTTCAGATTGCCGAGTGCAGCAAATCTTATGCAAAGATAATGCAATCTTCTCAAATAACAAAACATTGAAAATATATTTAAATTTATTTTGTATTGTCTATGAATTATCGTACCTTTGTACCCAGTTATAAAGAAAAACAATGAAGAAGGTATTAAAAAAGGTATTAAGATCCATATTCTATATAGTAGTCATGTCGGTTCTGGCATTCCTGCCCGACTTCTGGCTTTGGCATATCGGGGTGAGTGAGTGGCCTTTGCTGCTAGCCATCTTATGGTGGGTTCCCTCGTTGTTACTTGTTCTTGCCGAAGTGGGGTTGCAGATGGGGTTCTTCCATAAGTTGTCAGTCCGTGTACTCTTTACTACCATACTTTTCTCGGCATTCCCTAAGGTTGTCTTCATCCTGTTCGATGCATTTCTTCCTTGGTTCTTTGCTCTGATTCCTGCTTTGGGTGTAATGGGGTGGTTTGCCTTCGGCTTTATAGAGGGTTGGAAGCGGTTAGAACTGAAACATATTACCTTTACCTCGCCCGATTTGCCACCTTATTTTGATGGTTACCGTCTGGTACAGATTACCGACTTTCATCTCGGTTCGTTTCCTCCCGGCAATGATTTCGTGCAGAAGGTGGTGGATGCGACCAACAATGAAGAACCCGATATGATTCTCTTTACGGGCGATTTGGTCAATAACCAAGCCAGCGAAGTGGAGCCTTATCTGGATACGCTGAGGCAGCTTCATGCGTCAGATGGCATCTATTCTATCTGGGGAAATCATGATTATTGTGAATATGGCAACAATCATTCTATCGGCGCTTTGAAGAGAAACCGCCGTATGCTCTATGGTTATCAGGAAAGTCTGGGGTGGCATCAGCTGATGAACGAACATCATGTGGTGAGTCATGGTATGGCATCTATCGCTGTAATAGGCGTAGAGAATCCCGGTCAGCCTCCTTTCACCAATCGCAGTAATCTGAAGAAAGCGATGAAGGGGTTGAATCCAGATATGTTTAAAATCCTCTTGAGTCATGATCCTCACCATTGGCGCAGAGAAGTAGTTGGTAAGAAGATACAACTTACTCTGGCGGGACATACGCATGCCGGACAATTGAAAATAGGTAAATGGACGCCTGCCCGCATGGCTTTCAAAGAGTGGGGCGGAGCTTACCGCATTGGTGAGCAGATGCTCTATGTATCATCGGGTATTGGTGGTTCTTTCCCTTTCCGCCTAGGCGCATGGCCTGAACTGACAGTTATCACGCTGAAACGTGATTTATAGTTCTTAAAGATAACAAAACTGGTGTTTAAGTGTTAAAATACAGTTAAATGTTAGCTGTTTGAACCATTGTGATGAAAAAAACGTGTTAAAAATTTGGTGGTTCGAATAAATGTTGTACCTTTGCACTAGTTTTCGCATATATTTGGGCAAATGGGGGGTGTCGTGAGATTGTACTCCATTTGTTTTTTTGAAGCAAGGCGAAAATACTTCACATCAGAAGTAGCTGTTCACATTTTAATTTTACATTTAACATTGAAAACAATGAAGATTCCTGTAGAAGAACAATATAAATACGTAAAACTTACTCTCCCGGATGGAAGCAAGGCTGAAGGTCAGGCTGTCTTGTTGCATGCCTGTTGTGCACCTTGTTCGGCGGCTATCGTAGAATGTATGCTTCGTAATGGCATGAAGCCTACTGTATATTTCAGTAACAGTAATATCTATCCTCAGCAGGAGTATGATGTACGCAAACATGAACTGAAACGATTCCTGGAAGCCCAGAATGTACCTTATGTAGAGGATGAGTATGACCATCAGGAGTGGCTTTCTGTTATCAAGGGTTTAGAGGATGAGCCCGAGCGTGGCAGCCGTTGTTCTGTCTGCTTTCAGTTCCGCCTCTCTCATGCAGCCAAGTATGCGCAGGAGCATGGATTTCACCTTCTTACTACCACGTTGGCATCTTCGCGCTGGAAGAATATCAGGCAGATAGATACTGCCGGTCATCTTGCCGTTGAGGCTTATCCTGATGTAGAATGGTGGGATATGAATTGGCGGAAGGGCGGTTTGCAGAATCGCCGAGGTGAACTCTTGAGAATCAATGAATTCTATAATCAGTTATATTGTGGTTGCGAATTCAGTATGAGATAAATGAAAAAGCCCAGGACATCACGCCCTGGGCTTTTTCATTTATGAATCTGTGAAATCTGTAGTGCTTTAAAAATACCACAAAACCGTGAGATTAAGGGTGTTTGTTAAGCACAAAACAATTAACA
>JABLTS010080563.1_pt1 | contig 13145 bp, 10 predicted proteins | sample 7160081 | NCBI WGS metagenome assembly JABLTS01 (sample SAMN14651231, study PRJNA627086) | human gut metagenome | isolation source: feces | host: Homo sapiens | reverse complement strand
AGGGCGCGAAGAATCTGCATGTTACCAGGAATATTTTGAATCCATTCTCGAAAATCTGCATGCATTTTCTGAGATGGATGTATATGGACATATTGATTATATTGTACGCTATGGCCCGAATCAGAATAAATACTATACTTATGAACGTTACCAGGATATTCTTGATGAGATCCTGCGCACCGTCATTGCCAGGGGACGGGGAATTGAGCTGAATACCGGCGGTTTCCACTACGGCCTCGGAGAGCCAAATCCCTGCCGTGCAGTCATTCGCCGCTATCGCGAACTTGGTGGTGAGATCATCACTGTCGGTGCTGATGCACATGGACCGGAAAAGATTGCCTATGATTTCGATAAGGCTGCTGCAATACTTGCAGACTGCGGTTTTAAGTACTATACTGTATTCCAAAACCGTAAACCGGAATTTGTCAAATTATAATTTTCAGATAAAGATACAAAAGGAGGAGATCCATCATGGCAAAAAAACGTCTTCAGAAAAAGCGTGAAGCTGCCAAAGCAGAAACCCCGAAAATAACTACAAAAAAAGTTCAACCAATTAAGGTTGAAACAACAAAGACTGAACCTGTTAAAGTCGAGACTAAGAAAACAGAGCCTATCAAGGTTGAAACAAAGAAAGTCGAACCTGCTAAAGTTGAAACGCAAAAAGCTGAAGCTGTCAAAGTTGAAACAGCTAAGGTCGAATCAGCTAAGGTTGAGACTAAAAAAACAGAGACTGCCAAAGTCGAAACTACAAAATCTGAACCAGTCAAACTGGAAAATAAGCGTGATGATGATCACATCAATCGTGAGCGTCTTGCCCGTCATCTGGACGAGCTGAAGTGGCTCTACTGTGAACTGTATCAGGATAACCCATATGTCACAATGCATCTCAATGATCTTCTCAAAGTCCTGAAGAAATTCTATGATATGAGAAATGATGCCCTGAAAGAATCTGATCTGAATCGCGAAAAAGATCCGACATGGTATAAACGCAACGATCTCACCTGTATGATGATGTATGTGAACGCTTTTGCAGGTACTCTTTCCAATCTGGAATCCAAACTGGATTATATACAGGAATGCAATGTCAATTATCTGCATCTGATGCCACTCCTTGACTCCCCGAGGGGACGCAGCGACGGCGGTTATGCAGTTGCTGATTTCCGGAAGGTTCAGGAAGAACTTGGAACCATGGATGATTTTGCAGCACTGACTGCTGCCTGCCATAATCGAGGCATCAACGTCTGCCTGGACTTCGTCATGAACCATACATCCGAAGACCACGAATGGGCAAAACGCGCCCGTGCAGGAGAAAAAGAATATCAGGACCGTTACTTTTTCTTTGATAATTATGATATTCCTTCATTATATGAGCAGACCTGCCCGGAAGTGTTCCCGACAACTGCACCTGGCAACTTCACCTGGCTGGAAGACCTTCATAAACATGTTATGACTACTTTCTATCCGTATCAGTGGGATCTGAACTACCGCAATCCGATCGTCCTGAACGAAATGATCTTTAACATGCTGTACCTGGCTAACCAGGGTGTAGATATTGTCCGTCTGGATGCTGTACCATATATCTGGAAGCAGCTTGGGACGAACTGCCGTAACCTGCCACAGGTTCACACCATCGTTCGTATCATGCGTATGATCTGTGAGATCGTATGCCCTGGCGTTCTTCTTCTCGGAGAAGTTGTCATGGCTCCTGAAAAAGTTGTTCCATATTTCGGAACTGTCGAAAAACCAGAATGTCATCTGCTGTACAACGTTACGACTATGGCAAGCACATGGCACACAGTTGCAACAAAAGATGTCTCCCTGCTTCGCCGTCAGCTGGATATCATCTCCGAACTTCCGAGAGATTATGTATTCCAGAATTATCTGCGTTGCCATGACGATATTGGATGGGGACTGGATTATGAATATCTTGAAAACTTCGGTATTCAGGAAGTACCTCATAAGAAATATCTGAATGATTTCCTTACAGGAAAATATCCAGATTCTTTTGCACGAGGAGAACTTTATAATGATGATCCGCGTCTTGGTGATGCAAGACTGTGCGGAACAACAGCTTCTCTCTGTGGTATTGAGCGTTTTGGATTTGAAGGAAATCAGGAAGGTGTGGACAGAGCTGTCCGTTATGATATTACACTGCATGCATTCATGCTCTCTCAGTCCGGTATCCCGGTAATCTACAGCGGCGACGAGATTGGTCAGGTGAATGATTATTCTTACAAAGATGATCCGGAAAAATCCGATGATTCACGTTATCTTCACAGAGGAAAATTCGACTGGAAGCTGGCTGAAAACCGTCATGATCCTGCTACTGTACAGGGCAAACTTTTCCCTGTGCTTGATAAACTGGAGCATATCCGTTCAAGCCATGGTATATTCAACAGCAATGTGCCAATTCATACCATTGACACCTGGGATAATTCCATTCTTGCCTTTGTACGTGAGAATGATGAAGAAAAATTTATCGGAATCTACAATTTCAGCGAAAATGATAAAGTTGCATGGATCAATGAAGAAGATGGTATGTACACAGATCTTATCTCCGGACGTGAGATGGAAGCCAAAGGTGTGCAGATTCCTGCATTCGGATGCTATTGGCTGTGCAGAAATAAACAATAATTTTTAAGTACATAAATATTTAAAAAGGCTCCGGTCAGATTGACCAGAGCCTTTTTATTCGAATTCCTATTCTATTTGCGTAATTTATCAATAAATGCAGTAAATTTTCCTGGGTTTTCTTTATCCAGAGAACGTGCATAGATTCCCTTCAGCCAGACAGTGATCACATCGATCAGTACCGGTGCAAAGGTCATCAGGATGAATACCAGGATGATCATTCCAAAATCCAAAGAACCAAGAGAAAGCAGTTTCTGAAAAATAACGGCCGCCGCAAAGAATATAAACTGCATACCGTAAATGATCGTCTTACGATAGGTATTCAGTGGTGCATAAACGGTCTTCAATGCAGCCATATAGTTCCATCCCGTAACAAGAACACAGGCCGTATTCAACATTTCTGTGGAATGATATACATTCTGACAAACGAGCATGACCGCAAACACACACGATGTAATCGTGAGTGCTGCCGGAAACGCATTGATAAATACATGCCTCAGGAACGTGTGATCAATCTTCTCGTAATTGTTTTCCTGTGCAAGCAGGAATGTCGGAATACCTACCGCACACGCGCTGATCAGCGACATCTGGATCGGTTCAAACGGATACGTATTTCCAAAGAAGATCGTCAGCAATGACAACATAACGGAAAACATCGTCTTGATCAGGAACATGGATGCCGCCGTACGGATGTTGTTTACGACTCTTCGTCCCTGATTTACAATATGCGGCATAGATGCAAAATTTGAATCCAGAAGAACGACATTTGCAATATTCTTTGCAGCATCACTTCCCTGTGCCATGGCAATACTGCAGTCAGCCTCTTTCAGGGCAAGAACATCGTTGACACCGTCACCAGTCATAGCTACTGTATGTCCCTGGGACTGCAGTGCCTGAACCATCGCTTTTTTCTGCTGTGGCGTCACCCGTCCGAACACGCTGTACTCTGCAACTGCATCCTGAAGCATCTCATCGGATGTCAATGTCGTCGCATCTACATATCTGTCGGCATTTTTAAGTCCGGCACGCTTTGCAATCGCAGCGACCGTCACCGGATCATCACCGGAAATGACCTTAAGATCTACCTCCTGGCTTTCAAAGAATGCCAGTGTATCTGGTGCTTCCTCTCTGATCACATCTGTCATAAGCATCAGTGCAAGCGGTTCCAGTCCCTCTGGAAGTTCTGTCCCTTCTACCATCTGGGAACTATGCGCCAAAACCAGTACTCGAAGCCCGTCTTCAGCATATGCCTGACATCGTTCTGTCAGCTCCTGGTTATCTTCTGGAAACAGGAACTGTGCTGCTCCCATCAAATATGTGCCTTTTTCTTCAAAAACGGCACCACTGTATTTTCTGTCGGAAGAAAATGGAATCACATGTTCCAGTGTCATACCCTGCTTTGCCGGAAAACGTTTACGCAATGCATCGATCGTTGCATTCTGATCTTTGAGTACGTACATCATATTGCACATGATCTCGCCGACTTCGTCCATAAATGCCGGACCTGCGTCTGTTTCATCTGCCGAAACCTCAGTTGCAGAAACTTCTGTTATTTCTGTATCGGATACTTCGGCTGCCTGTACTTCTGTCTGTCTGGATTCCGTATCCATTTCTGTCAGTTCTGCTGATTCCGTAATCTCGGCCAGTCCTGCATCGACTTCCGCATCCGTACTCTCATCTTTAGAAACTCTGTAAGGCTCCACACACTCCACGCACATGGTTCCTTCGGTGATCGTACCAGTCTTGTCCAGACAAAGTGTGTCAACTCTGGCAAGCGTCTCAATACAATAGAGCTCCTGCACCAGTGTCTTCTTATTAGCAAGGACAAGTGCTCCAAGTGTCAGTGCAACGCTGGTCAGAAGAACAAGGCCTTCCGGGATCATACCAAGGACTCCGGCTACCATACTTACGATAGAATCCTTAAATGTATCTCCAACAATATAGTACTGCTTGTAAAACAACAACGCTCCAATCGGTACAATAATGATACTGATCACCTTCAGAATCGCATTCAGAGAATTCTTCAGTTCTGAATTGTGACGCTTGAATTCTTTTGCCTCACTGGTGATCTGGGCTGCATAGTTGTCCTTTCCGACATGGATGATCTGACAGTTTGCCTCTCCGGAAGTCACAAAACTTCCGGAAAAAAGCTCATCTCCCACATTCTTGGGAAGATTGTCTGATTCACCAGTCAAAAGAGATTCATTGACCTCTACACTGCCTTCAAGCACCCTCGCATCTGCCGGTACCTGATCACCGGTCTTGAGACAGACCACGTCATCCAGTACCAGTTCTTCTGTCGGAACGGTCCATTTCTGTCCTTCACGGATAACAACTGATTTTCTCGCTGTAAGGATTGCCAGCTTATCGATTGTTTTCTTGGCACGTATCTCCTGTGCAATACCGATCAGGGTATTGATAACAATGATACATACAAAAAATGCATTCTTATAAGAGCCAACCAGAAGTACAAGCACCAGAAGTACAAGGTTCAGAAAGTTGAAAAATGTCAGTGTGTTTTCTCTTATGATCTGCTTATAGGTCCGGGTATTCGGATTCTCGTCCGCATTAACCTTGCCTTCTGCGATTCGCTCATTTACCTGTTCATCTGTAAGTCCTGTCAACATTTCACCTCACAATTTACTGTTTTCTACAAATTAATATTTCCAAACAGCATTCTCTATTTTACCGTTGGCATTCTCCCCCTCACAGCCGAATTTATTAATATTCTTCTTCCTCTTCACCCTCACTGATGTCAGACTTTGGTTTGTCCAGTCCCTCGATCACGATTCCATGTTTCTGCGCATAATCCCACAGTGCAGCATGGATTGCTTCTTCTGCAAGAAGTGAGCAGTGTACTTTGACCGGCGGAAGTCCGTCCAGAGCTTCCATAACGGCTTTATTTGTGATCTGCATTGCCTCTTCGATAGTTTTTCCTTTTACCATCTCTGTTGCCATACTGCTGGTTGCAACAGCAGCACCACAGCCAAATGTTTTGAATTTGCATTCTTTGATGATATGAGTCTTATCATCGATATCAAGGAACATTCTCATGATATCGCCACATTTAGCGTTACCAACGGTTCCTACACCACTTGCGTTTTCGATTTCTCCTACATTTCTTGGATGCTGAAAATGATCCATAACTTTTTCACTGTACATAATATAACTTCCTCCTGTTATTTTCTTCTTATTTTCTTCGGTCTATCATCGTCTGCCCTTGATAAACACTTTTATTTATTACTGCTGATGTTTCTTGATAAAATCTTCATATAATGGAGACATACTTCTCAGATACTGTACAATTTCTTTCAGTTTATCTACTGTAAAATCAAGATCTTCTTTTGTTGTCTCATCGCTTAAAGTAAGTCTCAGAGAGCCATGTGCAACCTCATGCGGTACACCGATCGCAAGAAGTACATCAGACGGATCCAGAGAACCTGATGTGCATGCAGATCCACTGGAACCGCAGATGCCGTTCTGGTCAAGCATCAGAAGCATAGATTCTCCTTCAATGAACTGGAAACTTACGTTTACATTGTTCGGAAGACGTCTTACTTTGTCACCATTCAGTCTGGAATATGGAATCTCAGTAGTCAGACGATTGATCAGATAATCTCTCAGCTCGATTTCCTTAGCAGTACGTTCTTTCATAGTTCTTACTGCACGTTCTGCTGCTGCACCATATCCAACAATTCCAGGAACATTCTCTGTACCTGCACGACGTTTACGTTCCTGTGCGCCACCATGTACGAAGGATTTGATCTTGACACCTTACGAATATAAAGGAAGCCGATTCCTTTCGGTCCATTAATCTTGTGTCCACTGGAGCTCAGCATATCAATGTTGTATTCATCCACATCGATCGGTACCTGACCAAATGCCTGAACTGCATCTGTATGGAACAGGATGCCATGTTCTTTGGCAATACGTCCAATTTCTTTGATCGGCTGAATGGTTCCGATCTCATTGTTTGCAAACATTACAGAAATAAGGATGGTTTCCGGTGTGATTGCTTTTTCCAGTTCATCCAGACGGACAACTCCATTCTCATCCACATCAAGATATGTGATCTTTGCTCCTCTTTCTTTTTCCAGATATTCACATGTATGCAGAATAGCATGATGCTCGATCTTGGTTGTAATAATGTGATTACCTTTGGATTTGTATGCTTCAAAGGTAGCCTTAAGTGCCCAGTTGTCTGCCTCACTTCCGCCTGCTGTAAAATAAATATCTTCTTTTCTGGTATTCAGTGCATCTGCAATCTGCTGTCTTCCTTTTGTTACAGCCTCTTTGCTCTTCTGTGCAAAATCATAGATACTGGAAGGATTTCCATAATATTCAGAAAAATACGGAAGCATTGCATCAAGAACTTCCGGAGCAGTTTTGGTTGTTGCTGCGTTATCCAGATATATTAATTTACTCATGTTTTTTCCTCCTGCTTAAAAAATGAAATTTTACATTTTTTCCTGTTGTTTTTTCCGGCTTTCTTCAATCAACTGATCCAGCATCATAGTATCTACCGCCTGTGTGATACTGTCGTTGATTCGTTTCCACACATATTTCGTCACGCAGATATCGTGATTCTCACAGGTGCTCTCATCTTCCATTCCGGAACACTGTGCAGCTTCCAGACTTCCCTCCAGAACCCTCAGGACATCACCCACGGAAATCTCTGCTGCCGGTCGTCCCAGCCGGTAACCACCACCGGCACCTCTGGTACTATCCACCAGACCAGCCTTCTTAAGCTTCGCCATAAGCTGCTCCAGATAGCTGTCTGAGATATTCTGTCGGCTTGCAATACTCTGAATGGAAACGGCTTCTGTTTCACAATGCAGACCCAGATCAATCAATGCTTTGAGACCGTATCTTGCCCTTGTTGACAGTTTCATCCACTCACCTCTTTAATTCCTAGTGTTTTCGTCGGATTTATTTCAAGTCATACTTTAGCAGAAACCCTCTGTTCTGTCAAGGAGGTTTTCTGCATATACTGTCAAAAAAGCCACAGGACGTTTTTCATGTCGAAAGAACGATTTTTCAAAGGAACTTTCCTTCTGACTTCTGCTGGCCTGATCAGCCGTATTATGGGCTTCTTTTATAGAATATTCCTTTCACATACCATTGGTGCAGAAGGAATCGGTCTGTATCAGCTGGTTGTTCCTCTGCAGCATCTGGTTCTTGCCATGACCACCTTCGGGATTCAGACATCACTCTCCCGCCTGATATCCTCTCACACGGCACTTGGAGAAAAAAAAGAAGCGCAGGACTGTTTCCGCATTGGTACCTTTCTTGCTCTTTTTCTCTCCGGCATGGCCGCATGGAGCATTTTTACTTTTTCTGATTTTTTTGCTGTACAGATTTTAAAGGAACCGGCTACTGAATCACTGATTCGCCTGCTCGCCCTAAGTTTTCCCTTTGCTTCCGTCCATCTCTGTGTTAATAGCTACTATCTTGGACTGAAAAAAGCTTCTTTTCCCGCTGCCACACAGATTCTGGAACAGGTCGTCCGTATTTTTTCCACCTGCCTGCTCTGGCAGATCTGTCTTTCCCGCAATATTGCTGTCACCGCAATGATTGCAGTTGCAGGAAGTTTTCTCTCAGAACTTGCCGCTGCTCTGTGTTCTTTTATCTGTGTAAGTCTGAACAGTTCTGTATCTTCACATCATATAGAAAAACCTGTGCAAAAAATATCTGAGATCGGGCATATGGCACTTCCCCTGACTCTGAACCGGCTTCTTCTCTCTGTACTGGCCGCCATCGAAGTTGTATTGATTCCCCAGTGTCTCCGTATGTATGGTCTCTCTCCATCCGAAGCTTTGAGTCTCTATGGAGTTTTTACCGGAATGGCTCTTCCCTGCATTCTTTTTCCTTCTACCGTTACCAGCTCTGCATCTGTCATTCTGATGCCCTCTGTTGCGGAAATGCAGGCACTTGGACACCGCAAAAAAATCCGCTATATCACACGTACCACCTGTACTGCCTGTATCCTTCTCGGATCTTTATGCACCACCTTTTTTTACTTTGGGGGAAATTTTGCCGGAACCATACTTTTCCATAATACAGATGCCGGACTCTACATTCGTACACTTTCATTTATCTGTCCGTTTCTTTATACAAATATTGCACTTACCAGTATTTTGAATGGTCTGGGAAAAACCGGAACAACACTCGTTCACAGTGTTCTCGGGATTCTTCTCCGAATCTCTTTCGTAATATTTGCCATCCCTGTCCTTGGTATACGTGGATATCTGTATGGACTTCTGCTTAGTGAAATTCTGCTCAGTCTTTTACATATTTATGCACTGTATCATATGGAATTTTAGCAATTACACATGGTAACTTTATAAAGTTTTGCGTTAAATATATAACATTTCTATCGACAACCACTTTTTAATCGTTTATAATAAACGCGATATGTCTGATGCTGTCGGACAAACGGGGAACGCCCCGCATATGCAATTATGAATATACCATTATGTCCGGTAAATTCCGGATGCGAGGAGGAAAATATGGGATTCACTTTTTTAAAGAAACTGCCTACACCTGCCGAGATCCGCAACCAGTATCCCATCGATGCTGCAATTCAGGAATTGAAAGCAAAAAGAGATCAGGAGATCCGTGATGTCTTTACAGGCAAATCTGATAAATTTCTTGCAATCATCGGTCCATGTTCTGCCGATAACGAAGATGCTGTTTGTGATTATCTTCTTCGTCTGCGTAAAGTGCAGGATAAAATTGCAGACAAAGTTCTGATCATTCCACGAGTTTATACAAATAAGCCACGTACTACAGGTGAAGGATACAAAGGTATGGTTCATCAGCCAGATCCTGAAAAAGCACCCGATATGCTTGCCGGACTGATTGCCATTCGTAAAATGCATATTCACGCAATTCAGGAAAGCGGTTTCACCTGTGCAGATGAAATGCTTTATCCGGAAAACTATCGTTATCTTTCCGACATTCTCTCTTATGTAGCTGTCGGTGCCCGTTCTGTTGAAGATCAGCAGCATCGCCTTACCGTCAGTGGTATGGATGTGCCTGCCGGCATGAAAAATCCGACCAGCGGCGATTACAGCGTTATGCTGAACTCTGTTGTTGCTGCACAGGGTTCTCATCGTTTTATATACAGAAGCTGGGAAGTTGAAACAACTGGTAATCCTCTTGCACATACCATCCTTCGCGGTGCTGTAAATAAACATGGAGAGGCTATCCCGAACTACCATTACGAAGATCTTCGTCTTCTGTGGGAAAAATATCAGGAAAAGAATCTCCAGAACCCGGCAGTTATCGTAGACACTAACCACTCCAACTCCAACAAAAAGTATGAACAGCAGGTTCGTATCGCCAAAGAAGTTCTTCACAGTCGTATGGTCGATCCTGAACTTCATAAACTGGTAAAAGGTTTCATGATTGAAAGTTATATCGAACCTGGCAATCAGAAGATTGGCGGAAATCATATTTATGGAAAATCCATCACAGATCCATGTCTCGGATGGGAGGAATCCGAAAAACTGCTTTACACAATTGCAGAAATGTGTTAATCACTAAGAACGCCAAAAGGCAGAGCCGTTTATCTGACTCTGCCTTTTTAATGTCTGGGATGTGCTTTCATATACACATCTCTCATTCTTGCTACATTCATTCCCAGATAAATCTGTGTAGAAGAAATATCCGAATGTCCAAGCATTTCCTGCACGCTTTTTACATCTGCTCCGTTCTGCAGCATATGTACCGCAAAGGAATGGCGTAATGTATGTGGTGTAATATCTCTGTGAATTCCGGCATCTACCGCATATCCTTTCAAAACTTTCCAGAATCCCTGTCTGCTCATAGATTTCCCCGAACAGTTTGTAAATAAAGAGGATTCTTTTTTGTTCTTAACAAAAAAACCTCTGGAATGCTCCATATATTGCAAAATTGCATTTCTGCTCACATTGCCGATTGGAATGATCCGCTCTTTTTCTGAATCATGGCAGATCACATATCCCATCTGCAGATTAATATCTGTAATCTGTAAATGGATCAGTTCACTGACTCTCATTCCTGTTGCATACATCAATTCCATCATAGCATTGTCCCGAATACCCTTAGGTGTGTTCAGGTTCGGTTGTTTTAGCAGCCTGTCTACTTCTTCTACCGACAGAATTTCCGGCATTTTTTTCTCTAATTTTGGCGGCTTTAATGTTTCAGACGGATCTTCCTGCATTTTCCCTGTTCTTATCATATAATGATACAGTGCTCTTATTGATGCAATATTTCTGGAAATTGTAGATAATGCCAGATTCTCCTTCTGCAATTCCTTCAGATAACCTTGTAGATCCGTCTTGGTAACTTCTGAAAAATCCATAATCTTCTGATTACGAAGATATCGGGCCAGTTTTTTCAGATCACGCTCGTATGAAATCTCTGTATTCTGCGATGCCTTCTTTGACTCTCGCATATACGCAATAAAATTTTCTATTACTTTTTCCATTCCCATTACTTCCCGTATTATATTAAAAATTTATCTTCCCCAAATGTATCTGTATTATACTTGCAATTTTACATAAAATCAAATCTTTTTTCTGTGCTAAACCCTTTTAAAATCAGGCTTTTCCGTGTTTTCTACAAAATATCGCAGATTTATTGTCAACCAATACTATATATGGTAAAACAACCTTTAAAATATTTTCAAATTCTGTATTAAAATTTTCATTATGACCGGATTACAGTAAACCTCTGACAGAATTCCAGCACACAGGACAACTGCACATATCAGCATTTTCACTATATAAGTCGATACCTGTCCCGAAAAAGAGCTATGGTTTTTCCAAATTCTCATCGAATATTCATATACATTCTTACTTACAGCAAAAAAACATGGTACGTAAATAATAAACTGAGGAAACATCAGTCCTATGCCGATCAAACCACCGTGAAATCCGAACTGAAGGATTGACATGGTCATCAACATACCCATTCCTATTCCCAACAAAATCATTCCACCTACCGCAACCAAAACCCCAAATATCGTCAGGCCACTGCCAGCAACAAGAAGAAACAAACCTCCCCTCATTCTCAGCACTTTCCAGAAATACTCTCTGCTCCCTTTTTCTGCATAAATTCCCATAAGATATAATGCAGATACTGTATTTTGTTTCCACTGCATTTTATATATCAGATTCGGAAGCACAATCCCAATGACACACCCAATAAAAAACAGATAATAAGCCGGTAATTCTCTGTTTTTATTTACTGATAGTTTTTGTTTCATCTCCTCACCCCATACCAGTCTACGGAGTTTTTCTCAGACTTAGAACATAAAAAAAGGATATGACACTTCTCAGTATCATACCCTTTCTGAACTTCTATGTCCCCGAAAGATTACTTCGCGTAATCTACCGCACGGCTCTCACGAATCACATTAACTTTAATCTGACCCGGATATTCCAGTTCAGCTTCGATCTGTTTGGAGATATCTCTTGCCAACAGAACCATATCTGCATCTGTAACCTGTTCCGGTACTACCATTACACGAATTTCCCTGCCTGCCTGAATAGCAAAGGACTTGTCGACTCCCTTAAATTCATTTGTAATGTCTTCCAACTGTTTCAAACGATTTGTGTAAGTCTCAAGTGTCTCTCTTCTTGCACCCGGCCTTGCTGCTGAAATTGCATCAGCTGCCTGAACAATACATGCAACAAGAGATTCCGGTTCCACATCTCCATGGTGAGACGCAACTGTATTGATGACAACTGCGGATTCTTTGTATTTCTTACAAAGATCTACACCAATCTGAATATGTGAACCCTCTACCTCATGATCGATAGATTTACCGATATCATGAAGCAATCCGGCACGTTTTGCCATACGGACATCTACACCGATTTCTCCGGCGAGAATTCCTGAAAGCTGTGCCACCTCGATAGAATGTTTCAAAGCATTCTGTCCATAGCTTGAACGGAATTTCATACGTCCAAGAAGTTTCAGCAGTTCTGGATGGATACCGTGAACACCAACATCCATTGCTGCGTTCTCACCATCTTCACGAATCTGTGTTTCTACTTCTTTCTGTGCTTTCTCTACCATTTCTTCGATTCTAGCCGGATGAATACGTCCGTCAACGATGAGTTTCTCCAGAGCCACTCTGGCGATCTCACGGCGAATCGGGTCAAAAGCAGATAAAACGACTGCTTCCGGTGTATCATCAATGATCAGATCAACACCTGTCAGTGTTTCAAGAGTACGAATGTTACGTCCTTCACGTCCGATGATTCTACCCTTCATCTCATCACTTGGAAGCTGTACAACAGAAATTGTAGTCTCTGCGACATGGTCAACTGCACATTTCTGAATTGCATTTACCACGTACTCTTTTGCTTTCTTGCCAGCTTCTTCCTTGGCCCTGTTTTCCAGTTCCTTGTACATTCTGGCAACATCAACTTTGACATCATCTTCTACACTTCTGAGTAACTCGTCTTTTGCCTGGTCGGAGGTCAGACCGGAAATTCTTTCCAGTTCCTGTACTCCTTTTT
>JABLTS010057770.1_pt1 | contig 13153 bp, 8 predicted proteins | sample 7160081 | NCBI WGS metagenome assembly JABLTS01 (sample SAMN14651231, study PRJNA627086) | human gut metagenome | isolation source: feces | host: Homo sapiens | reverse complement strand
TCCTTGCTCAGGCCCTTGCCCGGGAAGCTCGCCATCATGCGCAGGTCCGCCAGCGCCATGGGGAAATAGAAGAGCATCATGTCGTTTTGGATCGCATCTTCCACGTCGTGCCCGGCAAAGGCATCCGGGTACTGGCGCACCAGCTGCAGCGCGTTGGCACGTGCCTGCTGCGGCGAGATTTCGCAGGGAATACCCTGATCCGGCACATACTCCGCACCCACGCCCATGGTCAGACGCTTGCTAAACGTCCCCGGCTTGAGCAGGTCGGCAATGCCGATCTTGTTGCCGCAGGACGGGCACTCAAACACGCGCTGGGTCGACTCGCCCTCAAAGGACGCTCCGCAGAAGGGACAAGGAATGCTCACGTGCGTCGCTTCTTGGAACTCCTGCGCCGTGCCGCGATCCTCCCACAGCAGATGTTCCAGGACCGACTGATTGCGCCAGTGCGAATTGAAGAAATACCAGTCCGGGTCCTCCGGGCGCTCGAGTTGCGACACATGCGTGAGCTTGAGCAATCCATCCACCACCGTCAACGGCGTATGGCGAATGCCCAAAGCGCTCTTGGGCTCTCCGGCGTCCACCTGCCACGGAATGACCGCGCCGCAATAGGCGCACTCAAAGCTGCGCTTAGCCTGGTGCGAGTACATAGGGCCGCCGCAGTTTTGACATTTAATGGCAAACATCTCGTCCATGGAAACGTCCTCCTTTGCACAGGGGCTGTCGACATTAAGTATGTCGAGCAAGCAGGCACATGCCCATACCCATGTGGCCCAAAATGGACCACCCAGGCAGACGAGAAGGCTCGCTCGTTAGCACCGGCAGACCATTGCTGCATTTTCTGAGCATCGGTGCACGGCGCCCCCGCGCGAGCTACACTATCCCCTTAAACATGATTGTGAGGACGACCGCTATGCTATTTGTAAATCGGCTGGTACATACGCTTGTTCCCGGCAGCGAGAGCGAGCCGGTCGATGCATCTTGCCGCACCAACGCGGGCTTTTCCGCAAGCCTCGTCTGCATTGGCCTCAACATCACCCTGTGCCTGGCCAAGGGCATCGCGGGCCTGCTCGCCGGCTCTGTCTCGCTCATCGCCGATGCCTTCAACAACCTCTCCGATGCCTCGAGCAACATCGTGAGCCTGCTCGGGTTCCGCCTTGCCAGCCGCCCGGCAGACGAAGGCCACCCCTATGGCCACGGCCGCTATGAGTACCTAGCCGGCCTGTTCGTCGCCGTCCTGGTTTGCGCCGTCGGCATCAACCTGATCCTCGAGTCGGTCACTAAGATCATCAAGCCTTCCCCCACTGCATATTCGGTGCTCTCCTTAGCCGCCCTCGTCTTGTCCATGCTCGTCAAATTCTGGATGGCCGCATTCAACCGCGCGCTGGGCAACCGTATCGATTCCGAAACACTCATTGCCACGGCGCAGGACTCCAAAAACGACGTCATCACCTCGGGCTCGGTCTTAGCGGCGGCGCTTATTTCGCAGACGACAGGCTTTGACCTCGACGGCTGGGCAGGCCTGGGTGTGGGCATCTTCATCTGCATCAGCGGCATGGGCCTAGTGCGCGACGCCATCAGCCCGTTGCTGGGGCAAGCGCCCGACCCCAAGCTCGTCCAGGCAATCCGCGACAAGATCATGTCCTATCCACAGGTCTTGGGCACACACGACCTGATGGTGCACGACTACGGCCCCGGTCGTCAGTTTGCCAGCGCCCACGTGGAGATGCCCGGCGAGGGCGACGCATTTGAGCACCACGAGATTCTGGACACCATCGAGCACGACATCAAGCGCCAGATGGGCATCGATATCACGCTGCACTGCGACCCCATCGCCACCACCGGCGACGACCTGCGCGGCTGGGTCAAGCGCGGCATCATGCAGATCGATCCCGCGCTCTCCATCCACGACCTGCACGAGCACGACGGGTTCGTTTCGTTTGACCTGGTGCGTCCCGACGGCTTTGACATATCCGACGAGGAGCTGCTGGAGCTCGTCACGCGCATCGTGCACGAGCGCCGGCCCGACGTCTCATGCGTCGTCACGTTTGATTCGGGCTTTAGCTCGCCCGAGCGTCCGGCCGAGCAGCTGTAGCCCCGCTCCGCTCGTCCGCTAGTTTCCCTGCGCGCCCGAGATGCCGTTTTGCAGGGCGTTCCAGGCATCCGTCGCCATGCCGCCCAAGTTCTGCGCGGTATCGCCCAGGTTTTGTGCCGTGTCGCCCAGCTCTTGCGCCTTGTCTCCCAACTCCTGTGCCTTGTTGCTCAAGTCCTCCAGCGTATTGGAGCTCGAACTGTCGGTACCGCTTTGGCCGTCGGACGAGTTGCCCGAGCTGTTCTTGTGCGTGAGTTGAATTTCGAGGTTGCCGTTGTCGTTATAGTAGGCAGAAGTAACGACCCAGTTGGCATCGACGACGGGCGTTGAGCCATCATCAGTCAGGACCATGGCATTCGAAAGATCGGCGCCGCGCGACTTGAGGATCTTCTTGGCGTTGGACCAGTACTGCCCCGGGATATCGCTCAGATCGACGGCGCTAGACGAGGCGGACTCAGTTTGCTCGGCAGTGGTATCGGCCGTTGAACTCCCTCGCTTGTTGAGCATGCCCGACACGATGGCAAACACAACCGACAGCGCAAAGAAGATCGCCAGCACGATGAGGATCTTCTTGATCACGCTCGACGAACGCGACGGCTTCTTCTCCTCGTCCTCGCCATATTGCGGAATCGACTTGGGGTACTCGCGATACGGCTGGCGCGACTCGTAGCGAGGCTGCGCCGTGCGAGGCATATACGTCGTCTGCTGAGGCTGCGGAATGGGATTCTGCGGCAGGTCATCATAGGGATTCGGCGTCGAGGCGGCATAAGAATCCTGCGGCGCGTAATCAAACGGGTCCGGAGCTGCGTTGCTATAGGGGCCTTGCGAAGATGCAGCGTAAGAATCCTGCGCCGTGTCGCCATAGCCCATAACCCGGGTGGGCTCGACAGAAGGCTGCGTCGCGGCGGGGTCGGTATAACCGGGGTTGGGAACAACGCGGGTCGCATCGGCGCTATCGCCAGCCTGCGCGGAACCGTAGCCGCCCATCACGGTTGTCTTGTCCTGATCCATGCAACGATTCCTTTCCGTCGCGCGTGAGCCTCAAGTTATCCATGCATTCTACCCGCGCAAAAGCCTATGATGGACGGAGCCCGTCGGTATCTACAAGACATGCGCGGGCCTAAGGATCAAAAAGCCCCGCCGGGCCTTGTGGGCGCGGCGGGGCAAGCAAGCAGCTATGCGCAGCGAGCTTAGAACAGGCCGGTGATGTTGCCGTCGTTGTCGACGTCGATATTCTCGGCCGCGGGGACCTTGGGCAGGCCCGGCATGGTCAGAACACTGCCAGTCAGTGCGACCACAAAGTGGGCACCGGCAGAAACCTTGAGCTCGCGCACCGTGATGCGGAAGTTCTCGGGAGCGCCCAGGGCCTTGGCGTTGTCGCTAAAGCTGTACTGCGTCTTGGCCACGCACACCGGCAGGTTGCCAAAGCCGTTCTCGCGCAGCTCGGCGAGCTGGCGCTTGGCAGCCGGCGTAAAGTCGACGCCGTCGGCGCGGTAGACCTTGGTGGCAACAGCCTCGAGGGCATCGGCAACATCGGCGCCGTCCTCGTAGGCAAACTTGAGCTCGCTCGGCTGCTCAATCAGACGCATGACCTCATCGGCCAGGTCGAGCGCGCCCTCGCCGCCCTTGGCCCAGACCTCGGAGAGCACGGCGTGCACGCCAAGCTCCCGGCACTTGTCCTCCACGAGCCGCAGCTCGGCTTCCGTGTCGGTGGGGAAGGCGTTGATCGCGACCACGCACGGCAGGTGATACGTGCCGCGGATGGTGTTGACATGGTGCAGCAGATTGGGCAGACCCTTTTCCAGAGCATCCAGATTCTCTGTGTTCAGCTCGGCCTTGGGCACACCGCCGTGGCTCTTGAGCGCGCGCACGGTGGCCACGATGACCACGGCGTTCGGGCGCAGCCCCGCCAGACGGCACTTGATGTCCAGAAACTTCTCGGCGCCCAGATCCGCGCCGAAGCCGGCCTCGGTCACGACATAGTCGCCCAGCTTGAGCGCCATGCGCGTTGCGGTGACGGAGTTGCAGCCGTGGGCGATGTTCGCAAACGGACCGCCGTGGATGAGCGTGGGCGTACCCTCAAGCGTCTGCACGAGATTGGGCTTGAGCGCATCCTTGAGCAGCGCGGTCATCGCGCCCTCGGCCTTGAGGTCGTGGGCGGTGACGGGCTTGCCGTCGAAGGTGTAGGCCACGATCATCCGGCCGAGCCGCGCCTTGAGATCGGTGATGTCGCTGGCGAGGCACAGCACCGCCATGACCTCGGAGGCCACGGTGATGTCAAAGCCGTCCTCGCGGGGCACACCCTGAATGCGCCCGCCGAGACCGTCCACGATCTGGCGCAGCTGGCGGTCGTTCATGTCCACGCAGCGCTTCCACGTGATTTGCTTGACGTCGATGCCCAGGGCGTTGCCCTGCTGGATGTGGTTATCGAGCATGGCGGCCAGCAGGTTGTTGGCTGCGCCGATGGCGTGGAAATCACCGGTGAAGTGAAGGTTGATGTCCTCCATGGGCACGACCTGCGCATAGCCGCCGCCGGCAGCGCCGCCCTTGACGCCGAACACCGGACCGAGAGACGGCTCACGCAGCGCAGCCACGGCATTTTTGCCGATCTTGCGCAGACCGTCTGCCAGACCGACGGAGGTCGTGGTCTTGCCCTCACCCGCAGGGGTGGGGTTGATGGCCGTCACGAGGATGAGCTTGCCGTCCGGACGTTCGGCGCGATCCTTGAGCAGCTGCGGGTCGATCTTGGCCTTATAGCGGCCGTACTGTTCGAGATAGGATTCGTCGATACCGGCGGTGGCGGCGATGTCCGCGATCGGGTGCATCCGGCACTGCTGGGCGATCTCAATATCCGTCATCATGTTGCGAGCCCTCCCTTATCAAATGTCAAAGTACTTCTTCGCGGACCGGAACAGCTTCATATCGTAGCAGCCGTCCACGTTCTGATACAGACCGTCGCCGATGCGCTCGGCGTGGCCCATCTTGCCGAGGACGCGGCCGTCCGGGGACGTGATGCCCTCGATGGCCCAGATCGAACCGTTGGGGTTGACGTCCACGTCCATGCCGGGCACGCCGTCGGCGTCCACGTACTGCGTGATGATCTGGCCGTTGTCGGCGAGCTTGCGCACGAGCTCCTCGCTGCACAGGAAGCGGCCCTCACCGTGGGAGATGGGGACGGTGTACACATCGCCGACCTGCGTGCCGGCCAGCCACGGAGAGCGGTTGGAGGCGATGCGGGTGCGCACCAGACGCGACTGGTGGCGGCCGATCGTGTTGAAGGTCAGCGTCGGGCAGGACGCGTCCGTGTCGATGATCTCGCCGTAGGGCACGAGACCGAGCTTGATGAGCGCCTGGAAGCCGTTGCAGATGCCGAGCATGAGACCGTCGCGGTTTTTCAGCAGATCCATGGTCGCATCCCGCACCTCCGGGTTGCGGAAGAAGGCGGTGATGAACTTGGCCGAGCCGTCCGGCTCGTCGCCGCCGGAGAAGCCGCCGGGGACGAAAATGATCTGGCTGCTGCGCGCAGCGCCTGCAAACCGGCTGATGGAGTCGGCCACGTCCTGCGCAGACTGGTTGTTGAGCACGAGGATCTCCGGCTCAAGCCCGGCGCGCCGCACGGCACGGGCGGAGTCGTATTCGCAGTTCGTGCCGGGGAACACGGGGATGAGCACCTTGGGCACGGCCACGCCGATCTTGGGCGCGACGCGCTGCACGGCGGGGGCGGACAGCACCGGGACCTCCGTCGTGTCGGCCGCCGTGCGGCTCGGGTAGACGGATTCCAGCACGCCCTCATTGAGTGCCAGCAGCTCCGAAATGGCGGCGCTGTCGGCACCGATGCGCACGATGGGCTCGGCGGTGGTGACACCCAGACGGATGGCGTCCGCCGTGTCCTCGGTGAGCTCTGCCACGATCGCGCCGGGATAGAGCGTATTCCAGTCCACGGCCGTGTTTTCGGCGCTGAAGCCGATCTCGTTGCCGAAGGACATGTTCATCACGGCCTCGCTCAGACCGTTTTCCACGGCCCACGCGGCGCGGACTTTTCCGCTGTGTGCGAGTGCGTGCAGCGCTTCCCATGCGGTCTTGACGCCGTCGGCGTCCGCACCGGAGAACAGGTACACGGGATGACCCGCGGCCTTAAACTCCGTGGAGAGCACCTCGTCCGTTTTCAGCGGCGCGATGGCAAAGGAGATGAGCGTGGGCGGCACATCGAGATCGAGGAACGTGCCGGACATGGAGTCCTTGCCGCCGATGGCGGCAGCGCCGAGCTCAAGCTGGGCGTCCACCGTGCCGAGCAGGGCGGCAAAGGGCTTGCCCCAGCGCTCCGGCTCGGTGCGCAGCTTCTCGAAAAACTCCTGGAAGGAGAGGTAGGCTTTCTTGTAGTCGGCACCGGCGGCGACGAGCTTCGCCATCGAGGTGTAGACCGCATTGTATGCGCCGATGTAGGGATCGGTACTCGTCTGCTCCGGATCGCAGCCCCAGGCCATGACGCTGGCCTGATCCGTCTCCTGACCGGGCAGGACCGGGAACACGGCGGCCATCGCCTGCGCGGGGGAGCGCTGCGTCCTGCCGCCGTACGGCATCAGGATCGAGCCCGCGCCGATGGTGCTGTCAAAGCGCTCCACGAGACCGCGGCGGGAGGCGCAGTGGAGGCTGGAGGCCATCTCACGCAGGGAGCGGAAGCGGGGCTGTGCCAGCGGCGCGCGATCCTTGCGCGCCACGCGCACACCGGCGTGCTTGACAGCACCGTTGGTGTTGAGGAAGGCACGGCTGAGGTCGGCGATGACCGCACCGTTCCACTCCATGACCATGCGGGCGTCCTCGGTGACGACGGCCACCTGATACGCCTCGAGGTTTTCCGCCTTGGCGGCGCGGATGAAGGCATCTGCGTCCCCAGCGGCAACGACCACGGCCATGCGCTCCTGCGATTCGGAGATGGCAAGCTCCGTGCCGTCGAGACCGTCGTACTTCTTGCGCACGGCATCCAGATCGATGCGCAGACCGTCGGCCAGTTCGCCGATGGCAACACTGACACCGCCCGCGCCGAAGTCGTTGCAGCGCTTGATGAGACGGGTCACGTCGCCGTTGCGGAACAGGCGCTGGATCTTGCGCTCCTCGGGCGCGTTGCCCTTTTGCACCTCGGAGGCCATGGTCGCAAGCGATTTCAGGTTGTGGCTCTTGGACGAGCCGGTCGCACCGCCGATGCCGTCACGGCCCGTGCGGCCGCCCAGCAGGATGACCACATCGCCGGGCGCGGGACACTCGCGGCGGACGTTGTATGCAGGAGCGGCCGCCACCACGGCGCCGCATTCCAGACGCTTGGCGATGTAGCCCTCGTGATAGATCTCCGCCACATGACCGGTGGCAAGGCCGATCTGGTTGCCGTAGGAGGAGTAGCCCGCGGCGGCAGTCTGGCACAGCTTGCGCTGCGGCAGCTTGCCGGGCAGCGTCTTGTCGAGCGCGACTCTCGGGTCGCCCGCGCCGGTCACGCGCATGGCCTGATGCACATAGGCGCGGCCGGAGAGCGGGTCACGGATGCAGCCGCCGATGCAGGTGGCTGCGCCGCCGAAGGGCTCGATCTCGGTGGGGTGGTTGTGGGTCTCGTTTTTGAACATCAGCAGCCAGTCCTGCGCCTCGCCGTCGACCGTTGCGGTGACGTGGATGGAGCAGGCATTGATCTCCTCGCTCTCGTCGAGCTCCGGCAGCAGGCCGCGCTTTTTGAGGATCTTTGCGCCGATGGTGGCGATGTCCATGAGGGTCTGGGGGCGCTTGGCGGCCTTTTCCTCGCCGTAGACCTCCACGCGCGCGGCCAGATACCGTTCATAGGCGGCCTGGATCGCGGGATCGTCGATCTCCACGTTGTCGATGTGGGTGGAGAAGGTGGTGTGGCGGCAGTGGTCGGACCAGTAAGTGTCCACCACGCGGATCTCGGTGATGGTGGGCTCGCGGTGTTCATCGTCGCGGAAATAGCGCTGCAGGAACGTCAGATCGTCCAGATCCATAGCGAGACCGAGTTCATCGCGCAGCGCATCGAGCGCAGCGCTGTCCATGGCGGTGAAGCCCTCCACGGTGCGCACGGTGGTGGGAATGTCATACTCCATGCGCAGCGTCTCCGGCAGCTCCAGAGATGCCTCGCGGCTCTCGACGGGGTTGATGACATACTGCTTGATCGCGGCGATCTCGGCATCTGTCAGCTTGCCCTCGAGCGCATACACGCGCGCGGTGCGCACGAGCGGACGCTCGCCCTGCGACAGGATCTGCACACACTGTGCGGCGGAATCGGCGCGCTGGTCATACTGGCCGGGCAGATACTCCACGGCAAACACCGCGTCGCCCTGCGGCAGCGCGTCCGTCACGATGTCGAGCTGGGGCTCGGACAGCACCGTTTTGACGGTGTAGTCGAACAGCTCCCGGCTGATGCTTTCGAGGTCATAGCGGTTGAACAGGCGCAGCCCCGTCAGGGACTCGATGCCCAGAAATGCCCGCAGATCCTCCAGCAGGGCGCGCGCCTCGTTCGCCAGCGCCGCCTTCTTTTCTACGTATACTCTGTAAACCATGCCTGCGCTCTCTCCCTTCACTGTTCCAGCGCCTTGAGGGCGCGCTGGCCGATGTCATGGCGGTAGAACGCATTGTCAAACTGCACGCTCTGCACCATCGTGTATGCTTTTTCTACGGCGCTCCTGAGATCCTGCGCCGTTGCGGTCACGCCGAGCACGCGGCCGCCGTTGGTCAGCAGCTTGCCGTCGGTCAGCTTTGCGCCCGCCACATAGGTGTGCGCGGCGGTCTCGGCGGGCATCGTGATGGCAAAGCCCTTTTCATAGTGCTCCGGGTAGCCGTCGGACGCCATGATGACGCAGCAGGCCGCACCGTCAGAGAATCTGACCTCCGTCTCGGCAAGCGTGCCGTTGCGGCAGGCCTGCATGATCGTCAGCAGGTCGCTCTCGAGCAGCGGCAGGACGACCTGCGTCTCGGGGTCGCCGAAGCGGCAGTTGTATTCGATGACCTTCGGGCCGTTCGGCGTCAGCATCAGACCGAAATACAGGCAGCCGCGGAACGTGCGCCCCTCGGCGTTCATCGCGCGCATGGTGGGCAGGAAAATGGTGTCCATGCACGTGCGGGCGATGTCATCCGTGTAATACGGGTTCGGGGCGACGGTGCCCATGCCGCCGGTGTTGAGCCCCTCGTCATGGTCGTGCGCCCGCTTGTGATCCATCGAGGACACCATGGGCACGACGGTCTTGCCGTCCGTAAAGGCGAGCACGGAGACCTCCGGCCCGGTGAGAAATTCCTCAATGACTACCTGACTGCCGCTGTTGCCGAAGGCGCGGTCGAGCATGATGGTCTCGACCGCGGCGATGGCGGCCGCGCGATCCTCCGCGATCAGCACGCCCTTTCCCAGCGCCAGACCGTCAGCCTTGACGACGACGGGCAGGGGGCAGGTCTTGACATAGTCCATGGCGTCGCCGGCGTCGGTGAACACCTGATACTCCGCCGTCGGGATGCCGTATTTTTTCATCAGATCCTTGGAAAAGACCTTGCTGCCCTCGATGATGGCGGCTTTCGCCTCCGGACCGAAGCAGGGGATACCGGCGGCCTCCAGCGCGTCTACCGCGCCGAGCACCAGCGGATCGTCCGGTGCGACCACGGCAAAATCAATATCGTGGCTCTTGGCAAAGGCCACCTGTGCGGGGATGTCCTTCGCGCCGATGTCCGCGACGCACACGGCGTCGGCCGCGATGCCGCCGTTTCCGGGCAGGCAGTAGATCGTCTCCACTTCGGGGTTTTCTTTCAGTTTCCTGACGATGGCGTGCTCACGGCCGCCACCGCCGATGACCAGAAGGTTCATGGCGCTCTCCCTCAATCTTCTTAATATTTTTGTTTGCCGCCGCGCAAATGCCAAATGGGATCTGCGCGGCGGCAAAAACGGATATGCGTGTGATGACTCAGTGGTGGAACAGGCGCGCGCCGGTGAAGGCCAGCACCATGCCGTACTTGTCGGCGGTGGCGATGACGTGGTCGTCGCGGATCGAGCCGCCCGGCTCTGCGATGTAGGTCACGCCGGATTTTCTCGCGCGCTCGACATTGTCGCCGAAGGGGAAGAACGCGTCGCTGCCGACGGTGACGCCAGTCTGCGTTGCGATCCATGCCTTCTTTTCCTCGGCGGTCAGTACCTCGGGGCGTACCTTGAAGGTGTTCTGCCACACGCCGTCGGCCAGCACGTCCTCATACTCGTCGGAGGTGTAGACGTCGATGGCGTTGTCGCGGTCGGGACGGCGGATGTCGTCCACAAACTGCAGCGCGAGGACCTTCGGATGCTGGCGCAGATACCAGTTGTCCGCCTTTTGTCCGGCCAGACGCGTGCAGTGGATGCGGCTCTGCTGGCCGGCGCCCACGCCGATGGCCTGACCGTCCTTGACGTAGCAGACGGAGTTGGACTGCGTGTACTTGAGCGTGATGAGGGCGACGATCATGTCGATCTTCGCGTTCTCGGGCAGATCCTTGTTCTCCGAGACGATGTTCGTGAGCATGTCCTTATCGATCACGAGATTGTTGCGTCCCTGCTCGAAGGTGATGCCGAACACGTCCTTGTGCTCCGTCGCGGCGGGCAGATAGTCCGGATCGATCTGCACGACGTTGTAGTTGCCCTTTTTCTTGGTTTTCAGGATCTCCAGCGCCTCGTCGGTGTAGCCCGGGGCGATGATGCCGTCGGACACCTCATCCTTGAGGTAGCTCGCGGTTGCGGCGTCGCAGGTGTCGGACAGCGCCGCCCAGTCACCGTAGGAGCACAGGCGGTCAACGCCGCGCGCGCGGATGTAGGCGCAGGCGATGGGCGTGAGCTCCGCGGCCGGATCAACGAAGTAGATCTTCTTGTCCACCTCGCTCAGCGGCATGCCGACGGCCGCACCGGCGGGGGACACGTGCTTGAAGCTGGCAGCGGCGGGCAGACCGGTGGCGGCCTTGAGCTCCTTGACGAGCTGCCAGGAGTTGAGCGCGTCGAGCAGGTTGATGTAGCCGGGCTTGCCGTTGAGGACAGCGAACGGCAGGTCAGACCCGTCGCGCATAAAGACCCGGGACGGCTTCTGGTTGGGGTTGCAGCCATATTTCAGTTCCAGCGCATTCATATCGTTACGGCCTCCTTAATCGCCCAGATTTTTGTTGAACAGGCGTACCTCGCCGTTCACGTTTGTGTAAAGGGACACCTTGTTGTCCGTGTTGAGTGCCTGCCAGACTTCCTCCGGCGTCGGCACGGTGACCTCCAGCGGCTCGCCGGCGAAGGTCGGCAGGGGACTGCCGTCGCCCTGATAGGTGCTGATGAAGTATCCCTGTCCGGCGTCGACGCCCTCATAGCAGAAAAACTCGCGCAGGCAGCGCCCGTTTTTGCGCTTGAGGATCGAGAGCTCAAACGAGCCGTCGGCGTTGAGGATGGCGGAGATGCGCGGCGTCCAGTTCGGGTCGTCCGGCTCGTATTCGCGGGTCATGAGCCCCTTGCGGAAGTCGCCGTACCGGCAGACGGTGTCCGTCTGGTCGCCGTTCGTGACCACGAGCGCGCTGCCCATGGTGCGCACGGGGTGGTAGATGATGAGGCTGGGGTCTTCCAGCTTCGCGGGGTCATACGCCTCGGTGCGGATGCCGTCGCCCGTCGTGACAAAGATGCGGTTGCGGCTGTTGGCGCTGCGGCCCATGATGAAATAGTAGACGAGGTCACGGCTGACAAGAATGCCGCGGCCGGGATAGGGATTTTCCCGCAGAAGGGTGAGAAAGTCAAGCATTGCGCTTCTCCTTTACGATTTGTTCCGAGACCAGCTCCGCCGCTCGCGGCAGGAGCTGCCATTCCGCCTGCTCCATGACCCGGCGCTGGAGTGTTTCCGGCGTGTCATCCGGCAGGACCTCCACCGCCTTTTGCAGCAGGATGCGTCCGCCGTCCGGGATCTCATTGACAAAATGCACCGTCGCACCCGTGACCTTCACGCCCGTTCGAAGTGCCGCTTCGTGGACTTTCAGACCGTACATCCCCTTGCCACAGAACGCGGGGATCAGGGAGGGGTGCACGTTCAGGATGCGCGACGGCCAGCGCGCGGTGAAGTCCGCGCTCAGGATGGTCAGGAAACCGGCCAGCACGATTAGATCGATCTCCTGCTGCGCCAGAAGCGCCGACAGCGCCGCCTCAAAGGCGGCCTGACCGCCGCACTGCTTCGGTGAGATCGTCTGCGCGCGGATGCCGGCGTTGGCTGCCCGCGTCAGCGCGTAAGCGCCCGCGTTGGACGAGACCACCAGCGTGATCTCACCGTGGGCAAGCGCGCCTGCCGCCTGTGCGTCGAGCAGCGCCTGCAGATTTGTGCCGCCGCCGGAGACCAGCACGGCGATCTTCGCTTTGTTCATACTCAGGTCTTCTCCTTTGCCGGCGTGTTGTTTCAGCATAGACAGACTTTTTCCTCGCCGGTGACGATCTCGCCGCAGACGTAGGCGTCGATGCCCTCGGCCTTGAGCGCGCCGAGTGCCGCCTCGGCGGTCTCGGGGCTGACGACCACGATCATGCCCACGCCCATGTTGAAGGTGTTGAACATATCGTGCTCGTCGATGCCGCCCTTGGCCTGCAGCAGACCGAAGACGGCGGGCGTGCGGATCGCGGCCTTGTCGATGCGGGCGCACAGCCCATCGGGGATGCAGCGCGGGACGTTTTCGTAGAAGCCGCCGCCGGTGATGTGGCTCACGCCGCGCACGTCGGCAGCGTCGATGCAGCGCAGCACAGGCTTGACGTAGATCACGGTCGGGCGCAGCAGCGCCTCGCCCAGCGTCTCGCCAAGCTCGTCATAGTAGCGGTTGAGATCGGTGTTCTCCACGTCGAACACCTTGCGCACGAGCGAATAGCCGTTGGAGTGGAAGCCGGACGAGGGCAGTGCCAGCACCACGTCGTCCGCTGCCATGCGGCCGGAGTCGATGACCTTCGGCTTGTCCACGAGACCGACGGTGAAGCCGGCCAGGTCGTAGTCGTCGGCCGCCATCATGCCGGGGTGCTCGGCCGTCTCGCCGCCGATGAGGGCGCAGCCGGCCTGCACGCAGCCCTCG
>JABLTS010072789.1_pt1 | contig 13162 bp, 8 predicted proteins | sample 7160081 | NCBI WGS metagenome assembly JABLTS01 (sample SAMN14651231, study PRJNA627086) | human gut metagenome | isolation source: feces | host: Homo sapiens | reverse complement strand
CGCGGGCGCGCGGGGGGATACGGTCGAGCACGGTGCCCTCAGTCGCGCGGATCAGCGCGCCGGAGCCGGGGGTGAAGTCGTACTGGTCGAGGTCGACCATACCGATGAGGCCATGACGGATCTTACCGTCGCTCTGGCCGCGCTCGATGTAGATGAGGGAGTCCTTGAGCGTCTCGAAGATGCCCTCTTCGAGGTACTTGCTCATCGAGGCGTTGATGTCGGCGATGAACTCGTCGACGTTGGGGGCCTTCAGGTTGGCCTCGGGCAGGATGAGGCGCAGGGTGGAAGGCGCGTCGCCGACGGTCTTCTCCACGCGCTCCCAGTACTCGGGCTCAGAGGTGAACTGGTCGCATGCGACGACCGCCCACTTGCTCATATCGACATCCTTCTTGGGCAGCAGAATGTCGGAAGGATAAAAGCCAAGCTTGGAAAACTTTTCGTTCATGGTGATTCCTCCGTTATTTGTTTGATAAGCGGAACGCGGGGTGCTCCGCTGGTGCGATTGTAAAACAAATTATACAATAGTCCACGCGAAAAAAGCAATGGAGAAAGTGAAAAAATGTCCAAAAGCGCTTTATGGAAATGCCATGATAGAGCGCTTCGCGGCCCGCTTGCTTGACGAACGCCCCGCGGCATGATATTCTAACAAACTATGCGGAAAAATACGAAAGATTCAGGTGAAGATTTTGGATAAGCGCGCAGATCTGGGACACGGGGACGTCAAAAAGCTGCTCTTTTCGCTCTCCGTGCCGACGATCACCTCGCAGATCGTCAACATGCTCTACAATCTGGTCGACCGCGTGTTCATCGGCCATATGCAGCCCGCCGAGACCGTCGGAAAACTCGCGCTGACGGGCGTTGGCGTATGCCTGCCGATCATCATGGTCATCTCGGCGTTCGCGTCGCTCATAGCCATCGGCGGCGCGCCGCGCGCCTCGATCGCCGAGGGCGCAGGCGAGAGCGAAAAATCCGAGCGCATCATGGGAAACTGTCTGACGATGCTTGTGATCACGGCGCTGGTGCTGACGGTGCTGTTCGAGTCCTTTGCCGAGCCGCTTTTACTGATGTTCGGCGCGAGCGAGAACACCATCGGTTACGCGCTCGACTATATGCGAATCTACGCCCTCGGCACGATCTTCGTGCAGCTGACACTTGGCATGAACGCCTACATCACGGCACAGGGCTTCGCCACCGTGAGCATGAAGACGGTGCTCATCGGCGCGCTCTTAAATACGGCTCTCGACCCGCTGTTCATCTTCGTGCTCGGTCTCGGCGTGCGCGGCGCGGCGCTGGCGACGGTGATCTCGCAGGCAGTGTCGGCCGTGTGGGTGATGACGTTCCTCACGGGAAAGAAGACGCGCTGGTACTTAAAGCGCGAGAACCTGCATGTGGACGCGAAGATCGTGTTGCCGTGTATCGCGCTGGGACTTTCCCCGTTTGTGATGCAGTCGACGGAGAGCCTCATCGCCATCTGCTTCAACTCATCTCTCCTGCGCTACGGCGGCGACATGGCCGTCGGCACGATGACAGTGCTGACGAGCATCATGCAGTTTTCGAACATGCCGCTTCAGGGCTTGACACAGGGCGCACAGCCCATCGTGAGCTACAACTTCGGCGCAAAGAACGCCCAGCGCGTGCGCGACGCCTATTTCTGCCTGCTGCGCGCGTGCCTTACTTATTCAATGGCCATCTGGCTTCTGGTCGAGCTCTTCCCGCGCGCGTTCATCCTGATTTTCAATAATGACCCCGCGCTGGTCGAATACGCGGCGTGGGCCGTGCGCATCTACATGGGGTGCAGCGGTATTTTCGGCATCCAGATCGCCTGCCAGCAGACGTTTGTGGCGCTCGGCAACGCGAAGACGTCGCTCTTCCTCGCCGTGTGGCGCAAGATCATCTTGCTCATCCCGCTCATCTATATTCTGCCGTACTTTTTCGCGGACAAGGCGTTCGCGGTGTTCCTGGCCGAGCCCGTGGCGGACTTCGGCGCGGTGGCGCTGACGAGCTTCACATTCTATCGCCAGTTCCGCCGCTCAATGCGCGAGCTGAAAGGTGCGGAAGCGACTGGGGAGCGGTAAAGAAAATTTTTAACGCAAAAATAAAAGGAGAGGGCAAGCCCCTCTCCTTTTATTTTTTACGCCTGGCCGCCGCTTTCCATCGGCTCTTTCTCGCGGAACAGCATCGTGATGCACCAGATGCCGGCAAGGCCGACGAGCGTGTAGATCACGCGGCTGAGCATGCCGGTCTGTCCGCCGAAGAGAAAGGCAACGCAGTCAAAGCCGAAAAGGCCCACGCTGCCCCAGTTGAGCGCGCCGATGATAGCAAGTGTCAGCGCGATCTTGTCGATGACCATGAAGTTCCCTCCTTAAAAAGATGGTTTGGTCTTCGGTAGTCTTCCCGTGATGGGCGAAAATATGCGTACGGCGTTTTCTGCGTTGCCCGAAAAAGAAAACTATGATAAAATTAGGATAAAATATTGATAACTTTAAGAGAGAAAAAGGGGGAAGGACGCTTGCTGCACATACTGATGGGACGCGCGCGCACGGGCAAATCCGAGCGCGTGCTGCAAAGGATCGCCGCACTGGGGGACTCGTCGCAGCAAATCCTGCTCGTGCCGGAGCACGCCTCGCATGTGGCGGAGATGGACCTGTGCCGTGTTTGCGGCGACACCGCGTCGCGCCATGCCGAGGCCTTGACGTTCAAGCTGCTCGCCTCGCGCGTGCTGAGCATCTGCGGCGGCAGCGCGGACGTGACGCTCGATTCGGGCGGAAAGCTCCTGACGCTCCAGCGCACGCTCACGGAGCTTGCGCCGGTGCTCAAGGTCTACAAGCGCCCGTCGCAGCGCGCGGCATTTTTGGAGAGCCTGCTCGCCGTGATGGAGGAATTGCAGGCCTACGCCGTATCGCCCGAGCAGCTATCCGAGAGCGTAGCGCAGATCGAAGGCGAGAGCGGCGACAAGCTGCGCGACCTTTCTCTTATCTATGGCATTTACCTCAGCAAGCTCCACGCACCGGGGCACGACGCGCGCGATGTGCTTGAAAAGCTGGAGGAAAACCTCGAAGCGTCGGGATATATTGACAATAAAGACATTTTCCTCGACGGTTTTTCGTATTTTACGGGGCGTGAGCTGCGCATTCTGCGTATCCTGCTGCGGCGCGCGAAGAGCGTGACCGTCACGCTCCTTGGCGACACGCAGGACCGCGAGCTCTTTTCCGAGAGCCTGCGCGTGCGCGAGCGGCTGTACGCGCTCGCGCGCGATGCCGGCGTCGCATGCGAGGAGAAAATTCTTCCGCAGGGCGAGGTGCGCGGCGCGCTCGACCATATCGAGCGCTGCTTTTTCGGCGCGGCGGACGAATTTACCCAGCCGACCGACACCGTCGCGCTCTATGAGGCGGGCAGCGCGTACAGCGAGTGCGAGTGGGTCGCGTCGCAGATTTTGAAATTAGTGCGTGAGCAGGGCTATCGTTACCGCGAGATCACCGTCACGGCGCGCGATCTCGACTCCTACGCGGGCGCAATCGAAAACGTGTTTGCCCGCTACGGTATTCCGCTTTATTATGCCCACCGCAGCGATATTTTGAAAAGTCCCGTGCTGACGCTGCTGCTCGGCGCGCTCGACGCCGCGAGCGGAGGCTTTGAGTATGAGGATGTGTTCCGCTGTCTCAAGACCGGCCTCGCCGGCCTCAGCATGGCGGAATGCGACATTCTGGAAAATTATGCGCTCAAGTGGGAGATCCGCGGCGCGATGTGGACGCGCGAGACGCCCTGGTCGGCGCATCCCGACGGCTACGGCGAAGAATGGACGGACGAGGCAAGGGCGCGGCTCAAGACGGTCAACGCACTGCGCGAGCGCGTGCAGGGGCCGTTTGCGCGCCTAAAAAAAGGTGTGGGCGGCAGCGGCGAGGCCGAGCAGAAGGTGCGCGCGCTGTACGGCTATTTGGAGGAGATCAAACTGCCGGAGGTCTTGCAGACGCAGACCGAGCAGCTTTTCGCCGCGGGCGAGGCCCAGCGCGCCGAGGAAACGGCGCAGCTGTGGAGCATTCTTTGCAGCGTGCTCGACCAGTTTGTGGAAATCCTGGGCGACACGATCCTCGACGCCGAGGAGTTTGCGAGTCTGATGCGCCTTGTGCTGACGCAGTACAGCGTGGGCACGATCCCCGTGACGCTCGACGCGGTGAACCTGTGCGAAATGACGCGAAACGACCGCCACACGGTGCGCGCGCTGTTCCTGCTCGGCGCGAACGACGGCGTGCTGCCTGCGGCGGAGAACCGCGGCGGCGTGCTGCGCGACGAGGACCGCGAGGCGCTCGAGAGGCAGCAAATCTTCCTCGCGCCGCACGGGATGGAGCAGTTTCATCTGGAAATTCAGAATCTTTACGCCGCGCTGGCCCAGCCGACGGAAAAGCTGACGGTGTCCTATCCCGTTTCGGACGGAAAGGGCGCGGAGAAGCGGCCATCGTTCGTCATCGGGCGCATCGCGCGTCTGCTGCCGTCGATCAGCGTCGATACAGAGAGCGCTGACAAGGAATATCGCCTGTCAGCAAAGTCGACGGCGCTCGAGTATGCGGGCGAGCATATCGGCGGCGCGCTGTGGCAGTATTTTGAAGGACAGGGCGACGCGGAGCGTGCGCTTGCCGCGATGAAGGACGCTTCGCGCTATACGCGCGGGCATCTGTCGCGCGACGCGGTGCACGCGCTCTACGGCGGCGCGGTGACACTGTCCGCCTCGCGCATGGACATGGCACGTTCATGTCACTTTGCCTATTTCATGCGCTACGGCCTGAAAGCCAGGGAGCGCACGGGCGCGGGCTTTGACGCGCCGCAGATCGGCACGTTCGTGCACGATGTGATGGAGCATACGCTGCGGCAGGCGAAGGAGTGCGGCGGACTGCATACGCTATCGAAGGACAAGCTGCACGCGCTCGTGCGCGCGTCGATCGAGGAATACATCGACCGCGTGCTGCCGGACTTGTGCGAAAAAAGCGCGCGCTTCCGTTATCTGTTCAACCGCCTGTGTGCGACGGTCGAGCGCATCATGGACGAGGTGAGCGAGGAGCTGCAAAGCTCCGACTTTGAGCCGCTGGCATTTGAGCTGGAATTTGGTGCGGACGGGCAGCTGCCCGCCATCACGATCCGCGAGGAAAACGGCACGGCGCGCGTTGTCGGCAAGGTCGACCGTGTGGACGGCTGGCTGCACGACGGCAAGCTATATTTGCGCGTCGTGGACTACAAGACGGGCAAGAAGAGCTTCGACCTCGCCGAGCTGCGCTACGGGCTTGGGCTCCAAATGCTGCTCTACCTCTTTACGCTTAAAGAAGAGGGACAGATGCTTTTCGGCGGACATGAGATCGTTCCCGCGGGCGTTCTCTATACGCCCGCGCGCGAGCCGATGCTGCGCTGCGCGCGCGACACGGAGCCCGAAACGATCGAAAAAGCACTCAAAAAGGAGCTGCGCCGCAGCGGCATGGTGCTCGAGGACCCGGCGGTCCTGCAGGCGATGGAGCACAGCGCGCTCGAATCGCCGTGCTACCTGCCCATCGCGGTGAAAAGGGACGGCGCGGTGACGGGAAGCCTTGCTTCTGCCGAGCAGCTCGGAAAGCTCTCGAAATACGTCGACCATATTTTACATGAAATCACGCAGGAGGTCTTCGCGGGCAACATCGACGCCGACCCCTACGCGCGCACGCCGCAGCAGTCGGCCTGCACATACTGCGAGTTCGCGAGCGCGTGCCACTTTGAAAACGGCTGCGGCAGTGACCGTATGGAATACATCAAAGCGACGAAAAACGACGAATTCTGGCAGTACATCGACGAGGTGAACGGAGAGGGGGCGCACGAAAATGGCTGAAAAGCTGACAAACGAACAGCAAGCGGCGGTGGACAGCCGCGAGCGCAGTCTGCTCGTCTCCGCGGCGGCGGGCTCGGGCAAGACGAAGGTGCTCGTCGAGAGGCTCTTTTCCTACGTGGAGCGCGAAGGGGCGAATCTCGACGATTTCCTCATCATTACCTACACGCGCGCCGCGGCGAGCGAGCTGCGCGGCAAGATCGCGAAGGCGCTCACCGAGCGCATGGAGCGCGACCCCGGCAACTACCACCTGCGGCAGCAGATGCTGCGCGTCTACCGCGCGGACATCAAGACGGTGGATGCGTTCTGCACCGCGCTTCTGCGCGAAAACTGCCATCTGCTCGGCGAGGACGCGCGCGGCCACGCGCTGCGGCCCGATTTCCGCGTGCTGGACGAGAACGAGGCGCAGGTGCTGCGCGAGCGCGTACTCGCGCGCACGCTGGACGATTTTTACGACAGTCTGACGCCCGGAGGCACACTGCTCGCCGACACGCTCGGCGCGGGGCGCGACGACAGCGCGCTTGAGGACTTAGTGCTCGAGCTGCACGCAAAATTGCAGGCGCAGCCGTATGAGGACAAATGGCTCGAGGCGCAGCGCGCGTTTTGGCGCGCCGTGCCGGATAAGATCGAGGACACGCCCTATGGAAAAATTCTGCTCAATGAGGTGCGGCGCAAGGCGCGCCACTGCAAAAACCTTTTGCAGCGCGCGGCGCAGGAGATGTGTGCGAATGACGCGCTGAACCAGAAGTATGCGCCCGCGTTCCTCGACGCGTCCTACCAGCTTGAAGCGCTGGAGGGGAAGACCGCAGAGGGCTGGGACGCCGCGCGCGGCGTGACCATCGCGTTTCCGCGCCTCGCCGCAGTGAAGGACAGCGACGGCGGCGAGATGAAAGCGCGCATGAAAAGCCTGTGGGACAACTGCAAGGAGACCGTCAAGGGCTTTGCCGAGATTTTTTCCGCCTCGTCCGACGAGGCGGTGGAGGACCTGCGCACGATGGCGAGCGCAATGCTCGCGCTCATCGACCTGACGGCGGACTTTTCCCGCCGGTACAACGAGGAAAAACGGCGGCGGAATTCTGCTGACTTCTCCGATCAGGAGCACGAGGCCATCCGCCTTCTCATCGGAGAGGACGGCGCGCCGACAGAGCTTGCGCGCATCGTCAGCGCGCGCTACCGCGAGATCATGGTGGACGAGTATCAGGACACCAACGAGGTGCAGAACCGCATTTTTGACGCAATTTCTTGTAAAGGAGAAAACCTTTTCACTGTTGGCGATGTCAAGCAGAGCATCTATCGCTTCCGCCTAGCCGACCCGCGTATTTTTTTGCAGCATTATAACACCTGGCCGCCGCTTGAGGACGCAGAGGAGCACGACAGCGCGAAGCTGCTGCTCTCGCGCAACTTCCGTTCGCGCAAAGAAGTGCTGGACGCGACGAATTTTATCTTCTGCAATATTCTTTCCGAGGAAATGGGTGAGCTCGACTACGGCGCGGATGAAATGCTGCGCCTCGGCGCGAATTATGTCGAATCGAGCGCGTGCGGCGCGGAGTTCCATCTGCTCGATCTGCCGACGCAGACGGGCGAGCAGCGCGTGCGCGCGAGCGAGGCTGAGGCCGCGTTCGTCGCGGACTATATCAGCAATATGCTGACAAGTGAATTTCCTATACAGGATGACAAAACAAAAGAGCTGCGGCCCGTGTGCGAGGAGGACATCGTCATATTGATGCGCTCGCCGAGCACGCGCCTTTTGGACTATCGCCGCGCGCTGGCGGCGCGCGGCCTCCACTGCGCCGCTGACGCGGGCGAGGACTTTTTTGCCTCGATGGAGATCGCAGTGCTGTTCGCGCTCTTGCAGGTCATCGACAATCCGCGGCAGGACGTGCCGCTCATTGCCGTGCTGCGCTCTCCGCTCTTCGGCTTTACACCCGATGAGCTCGCGGCGATCCGCGCGCGGCAGCGCACGGGTGACTTTTACGATGCGCTGCTTTTGAGTGAGGACATCCACAGCGTAGAATTCCTCAGTACGTTGGACGCTTTGCGCAACAGCGCGGCGCACCTGAGCGTGCGCGAGCTGCTGAGTGAAATTTACCGCCGGTGCAATGTGCTCGGCATCTTCGGCGCGATGCGCCGCGGGGCGGAGCGCAAGGAAAATCTGCTCGCGTTTTTGGAGCTCAGCGAAGACTACGCGCGCTCGGGGCGGCAGGGGCTTTTCGACTTTGTGCGCACGCTGCGCGAGCAGCTTGCCGAGGGCGAGGCGGGTTCGATGCAGACCGCGCACGCCTCTACGGGCGTTCGCATCATGTCGATCCACAAGTCAAAGGGCCTCGAATTTCCGGTCGTGATCCTCTCGGACCTCGCGCGTCGCTTCAGCAATATGGACTTTTTGAGTTCGGTGCTCGTGCACCCGCAGCTCGGGCTGGGGCCGGTGTGCGTGGACACGCAAAGGCACATCCAGTACCCGACGGTCGCACGGCAGGCGCTCGAGCGCACGCTGCGGCGCGAGGCGAAGGCCGAGGAGCTGCGTGTGCTGTACGTTGCGATGACGCGCGCGAAGGAAAAGCTCGTCATGGTGCACACGCAGGCAAACGCGAAAAGCCGCGTCTCCGACCTTCTGGCGCTGAGCGATTGTCCTGTGCTGCCCGAGGCTGTGGACAGCGGCAAGTGCATGGGCGACTGGATCATGCTGCCGCTTTTGCAGCGCAGCGAAGCGGCGTCCCTGCGCGAGCTTGCGGGGCAGAATGGCGAGGGGAGCTTCTATGCTGACGAAACGCCGTGGACGGTGCGTGTACACGACGGTTTGAGCTTTGTGACGCCGCAGCAGCGGCCCGATGACGCGCCAGTGGATGCCGCGCCGCCGAAGGATGAGCTGCCGGTGGATTTTGCTGCGCTGTCGTACCGCTACCCCTACGCGGGGCAGACGGCCTTTCCCGCCAAGCTGACGGCCACGCAGCTCAAGGGCCGCGCGCTGGACGAGGAGATATCCGAAAATACAACGCTCCCACCGCGGCTGCGCAGCCTATATAAACCAAAATTCCTTGCGGGCGAAACGACGCTCACGGGTGCGGAGCGGGGCACGGCGCTGCACCTTGTGATGCAGGACCTTGACTTTTTCTGCGAAGCAAGCGAGCAGAGCGTGCGTGAGCAGGTCGAAAAGCTCAGAGCGCAGCGCAAGCTGACCGACGAGCAGGCAAGCGCCGTCGATGTGCGCGCGATCGTCCGATTTTTGCGAAGTGATCTTGCCGCGCGCATTCGCAAGAATGCGCAGACGGTGCGGCGCGAGTACCGCTTCTCGCTGCTGCGGCCGGTGCGGGACTTTGCCACGCTGGACGCCGACGACGCGGTGCTGCTGCAGGGCGTGGTAGACTGCTTTTTTGAAGAGGACGGCGAGCTTGTGGTCGTGGACTTCAAGACTGACCGCATCGGAAGAACACAGATCGAAGAACGAGCTGAGCACTACCGCCCTCAGCTCGAGGCATACTCCATGGCCCTTATGCGCGTGATGGGCAAAAAGGTCAGGGAAAAGGTGCTGTATTTCTTCTCGGTCGGCGAAGAAAAGGTGCTGTGAATACATAAAAACACCCTCCGCGGGAAATCCGCGGAGGGTGTTTTACAAGATTTGCTCACACGATAAAATGCTCTAAGATCAGCACTGTCGCGCAGCAGACGAGCGAGACGGGGAGAAGTCCCAGTCCGCACCAGGCGGCGACGATGCCGATGACCATGGCCGCCGCGCCCGCGATGGGCGACTGCGTGGCGTTCATGATGGCGGGGAACGTCATCACCGCGAGCGTGACGTAGGGCACGTAGAAGAGAAACGAGCGCAGGAAGGGATTCTGGATCGGCTTGCGGATCAGCGTGAGCGGCAGGACGCGGATGAGATAGGTCGTGGCCGCCATGACGAAAAGATATAAATACGTTTTCATGCGACGAGATCATCCTCCTTGTGCGGGAACAGAATGGCGGCGGCAGCAGAGATCACGATGGTCAAGACTAGGATGCGCATGCCCTCGGACAGCTCGCGCGTGAACGGCAAAACGCTTGCAAGAAGCGAGCAGAGAAAGCTCACGCCGATGCAGCCGAGCACGATGCGGTTCTGCTTGCCGACGGGGATGATGATGGCGAGAAACATGCCGAACAGCATCACGGAGCAACCGCTGACGGCCCAGACGGGCATGAGATTCCCCATCAGCACGCCGAGCACGGTGCCGATGCTCCAGCCCGGCATGGCCGCGCACATGGTGCCGAAGTAATACCACACCTCAAGATACCCAGGCTGCGCGATGGCGAGGCCGAAGATCTCATCCGTCAGGTCATAGGCGATGAGGAGCCGCCAGGGAAGCGGCGTATCGGACGAAAGACGCTGGCTGAGCGCACAGCTCATCAGCAGATAGCGCGCGTTGACGACCAGCATCATCAGCGCCATGGCCCAGAGGCCGGAGTCGGCGGCGATGATGGTGATGCCGCCGTATTCACCCGACGAGGCGTTGTTCAAAAAGCTCAGCAAAAAACCCTGAAAAATGCTCAGGTGCGCGTTGTGCGCGCTGATGCCGATGCCGAAGCTGACAGCAAAATAACCAAGCCCAATGGGGATGCCGTCGCGCAGTCCCCGCAGGAAATGTTTTTTCGACATAATTCTGATGTTCCTTTACTTCCAATCATCCGTGCGCAAGGCGCGTAAGTGCCATTATACGACTGAAAACGGCAGAAGTAAAGAGAAATTGCATAGCGAGCGTTGAAAAATTGACGATGAAATTAGGGAAAAGTGCTAAGGAAGAGAAAAGCACGGAGAGGATCAAAAATTTCTCTTGCAATTTGACACAAAGCGTGGTAATATCCTATATGGCTTTTTTAGAAAAGTACATTTGGATCAGAAAGAGGTGAACACGAGCAATGAAGGAAGGAATCCATCCCAATTATCAGCAGACTACTATTACTTGCGCCTGCGGTAATGTGATTGAGACAGGTTCCACCAAGCAGAATATCAAGGTGGAAGTGTGCTCTAAGTGTCACCCCTTCTTCACTGGTAAGCAGAAGCTGGTCGATACCGGCGGCCGCGTTGCCAAGTTCAACAAGAAGTTCGGCCTGAACTAATTCAATCACAAAAGCAGCTCTGCTACGGCAGAGCTGCTTTTTTCTGCTTTTTTGGAACGCTCAGTTTTGCCCGTCGGGATATTCGACGATGAAGGGGAGCGGCTCACTGAGACTTTGGTCGAGGTAGTTTATCTCCTCGTAGCTGTCGCCGCCTGCAATGGCGCGCACCTGGAAGAGGCGGACGCGCAGTACGGTGTCGTCCGCAAGGTTGACGACAAGCTCGCAGACGAGCGGCGTTGCCCCGAGCGGGAGCGTGAAAGCATCCGATTCGCTGCTGGAGGGATAGGCGAGGTCATAGTACGACACGCCCTCTATGACGGATGCGCCCACGGCTTCGGCGCTGTCATCGCCGACATAGGTGACGGCGCTGCCATCGCTATACGATGCTTCGAGCGGCACGCGCCTGAGCAGCTGATTGGCGCACGTGTATTCAAGGCACGCGCTGCGGATGGACACATCGGACAGCGCGCCGAGCGAGATGGTGCCGAGCGGGATGCCGGCATTGCCCGGCGTGAACTGGTACTGCCATTTGCTGCCGGCCTGACGCTCGTAGGAGATGGGGGCTAGAAAGCTTTTGAGCTGCGGCTGATAGCGGGATTTGAGATCATAGATCGTGTCGAGCTCCTCTGACTGTGTCTCACCGTCGTGCTTGAAGTTGACACCAACGCCGAGCTCGTCGCTCAGAGGGACGGTTACACTACCGTGCAGATACCCGAAGCCATCCTGCGTAAGGTCGGCAGAGTAGCCCGGCCGATAGCTGTCCAGCGGCGAGGAATTGCCATGGTCGGTCACGCCGATGATGACAGTCGTTCCCTCGCTGATTGTCTTTGGCAGCAGGGAAAATGCGATGGTGCATTCCTGCTTTTTAAGATCGACGTTTGTGATCTTGTAATTATACTGCGAGATCAGGCTCGACTCGCGCGTCAAAATGTCCGAGACGTTATTGCTGATGCCGTCGATCTGGTTCGAGAGGTTGTTCTGCACGTTGTAGAGCTGGCTGCGAAGGTCATTTACTTGCGTGCTGAGCGTGTTGATGCGGTTGTTGTAATGCACGCCGACGGCGATGAGCGCGGCGAGCGCCACGGCCGCACCGCCGATGATCTTCTTGTGCTGTATGCAGAAATCGCGGAAGCTCAGCTTTTCCGCGGGAGCTTTTTCGGCGTTGCTTTGAACCGGCGATTCGGCGGCATCCTGCTCGGGTTTGGCATGCTCCAGACTGAGCAGCTCGTCGACGGAAACGGAGTAGAGCTTAGAGAGTTCGATGAGCTTGCTAAGCTCAGGCTGCGTGGCGCCGCTCTCCCATTTTGAGACGGCTTGGCGCGAGACACCGAGCTTCTCCGCCAGCTCCTCCTGCGACATGCCGCTCGCGCGGCGCAGTTCGTAGAGCTTTTCATATAGTTCCATGAAAGGTTCCTCCTTTGGGGAATGATGCTGCGTTCGACGCCGTGCACTGCGCCTTTGCAGGAAAAGCATAGCAGGAAAACGGGAGAAAACACCACCAACCGGGCGTTTCTTTTTGTCAACCTGAGGTTGCGTCCACCCTATTTTCACATGAAAGGGGCGGAAATGTCAATGAAAAGCGTTTTTGCCTTTTCTTTTGGCGGAAAATACACTATAATAAAAATGATTTGTACAGCGCCGATTTCGGCGCGATAAGGAGAATCTATGGAAGAATTGAAAGAGAACAACGCGCCGCGCGACAGGGCGATTTTAGTCGGCCTTTCGTCGCCGCGGCTCGATCGAAAAGAGAATGCCGACGAGGAGAGCCTTGAAGAGCTCGGTGCGCTCGTCGAAACGGCGGGCGGCGTCAGCGTCGGCGTGGTTTTACAAACGCTGCCGTCGCCGAACCCGCACACATTCATCGGCGAGGGCAAGGTGGACGAGATCCGCGAGCTGGTAAAGTCGCAGGAGGCGACAATGGTCATCTTCGACAATGACCTCTCGCCCTCGCAGATGCGCGTTCTGTGCGAAGAATTCGGCGTGCAGGTGCTCGACCGCAGCGGCCTCATTCTCGATATCTTCGCCCAGCGGGCGAAGACAAAAGAGGGCCGGCTTCAGGTCGAGCTTGCGCAGTATCAATACCTGCTGCCGCGCCTGATCGGTATGTGGACGCACCTGGAGCGCCAGGCGGGTACGTCGGGCAAGGGACCCATCGGCTCGAAGGGCCCCGGACGTTGCTCCATTCGTATCAGGAAGCTTATAGTTATTGTTGAAATCCCAAAGCTTAGT
>JABLTS010065881.1_pt1 | contig 13163 bp, 11 predicted proteins | sample 7160081 | NCBI WGS metagenome assembly JABLTS01 (sample SAMN14651231, study PRJNA627086) | human gut metagenome | isolation source: feces | host: Homo sapiens | reverse complement strand
TGCAAATCAGCAGAAGAACGTCTATTTTACATAATATACTCAAAGTTTGAGCATCTTGAATACAAGCAATTAGAACGAGCTATCAAAACTGATACGATGGCTTCGATATTACGTGCCAAAGACAGCCAGTCCGACGTACTCCACACTACGTATACAAAGTCACCTGCCATGTTTAAAGATACTGCATACCTTGACTTTCTGGGTTTGCCTAAGAAATACAAAGAGACAAGACTTCGTAAGGGTATTGTTGAGCATATGAAGGAGTTCATTCTTGAAGTGGGAAAAGACTTTTTATTCATTGATGAGGAACATCCCATCAAAGTCGGAGGGAAAACATATAAAGTTGATTTATTGTTCTATCACAGACAGCTACAATGCATGGTTGCATTTGAGTTAAAAACCACAGAGTTCCATCCAGCTTACCAAGGGCAATTGGAATTTTATCTTGAAGCACTTGACCAAGAGGAACGTAGATCCAACGAGAACCCAACTATTGGTATCATTCTATGTAAAGAATCAGACATGGAAACAGTGCGTTTTGCTCTCAACCGTAGCATGAGTCCCATGATGATTATGCAGTATAAAGAACAATTGAAAGTGGGCGGTGTTATCCAACGCAGCATTGAAGAATATTGCAAATATATAAATACAGAGTCAGAAAAATAATAAAACGAGGCAAGTATATACAATAATTCCACTCAATTATCCTTCAAATGTCAAAAAGAGTTCGCCAACAGCACAAAACAGTTCGCGAACCAAGAAAAAACAGTTCGCATCAACTGCAGGAGATGTAATACCCCATACCTTTTCCTGCTCAACAAGTCGTCTTCCCAAATATCTTTCCAGCTGTTCTTTCTCCATGTGCTTACCTCCTGCCATACAGAAATGCAGTACAGGATATTCCGTCCTCCTTTCACAACAGCAACAATATACTGACATTCACACACTTAAGCGTGAAAGCATTTTTATAGATGCCGCTTCACATCACTTGCAACAAGAGTAAACGATGGAACTGAGAACAGCAAATGAAGGTAAAGTTCATTTGCTGTTCCAAAATTAGCTATTTTACTGAATAAACTCCTCCTTCACATTGAAACAAGGGCAATCTTTGGCGGCAAACTCATTGTGGCCATGAACCGTCGCCTCGGGATATTCCTCCTTCAGCTGCTCAATCAGCGCTTTCAGCGCCGCCTTCTGCTGTGGGGTTCGGGTATCCTTCGGCTTGCCATCCTTGGATAGACCGCCGATGTAGCATACTCCGATACTCACGGTGTTGTGACCCTTGCAGTGGGCGCCCACCTCTTCTACAGATCTGCCCACGTGGATGCTTCCGTCACGGTAAATCACGAAATGATAACCGATGCAGAAAAAGCCACGCTCGCGATGCCAACGGTCGATGTCGGCTACGGTATAGTCGCGACCTTCTCGGGTCGCACTACAATGAATGATGATTTCCTTAATCTTGCGCATAATGTATAAATTAATATTTACAATATAATTACTGGATAGTATGATTGAGATTATTATTAGGAAGCACAATCATATACTCCTTAGGAATCTCGTCTTTCCCCCAGTCCTTGATAACCAACGTTACTTGCTCCTTCACCTGCAAAGCATCGCTGATCATGTCGCAAAATTCCTGGAACTTCTCCTCGTTGTAAGCCACAAGGCCCGTCTTCAACGACTTGCCCATCACGATGCTTCCATACTTCAAGGCAAGCGGTCCAAAGCCTGGCGTAATATAAGGCTTGCGAAGCACAGGCGTCTTCGACACTCGACCTTTCTCCTGCAGAATCGCAGGCATGGTTCTAACCTCCTCTACAATCTCAATCTTGAACTTCTTCTCCTCCTTCTTGCCGTTGTTCTTGTTCTTCTCTTTTTCCTCTTCCGTCTCCTTGATTTCCACCTCTATCTTCTTTTGGAATCTGATAGGTACGGGTGCAACCTTATAACGGCCTGCAGCCATGTATTTCTTAGGATGTTCTACGGTGCCACTGAAAAATACTCCGTTGATAACCAATGTGCCATCCACACTCCATGGAGTGAAGCGACGGCGAAATATAACGATGTTCATAATGATGATATTTTTAAAAAATTAATACTTGTGGGCAGGTCATTAAGGGGGTTGGTGTATTGAAAAACCAAAATGACCCGAAATGACCTTGACCCGAAATGACCCGTTTGTACGGTAGATGAAACTCTTTATACGGTGGATGAAAGTTTCTGATAACGCATATCTGGCAGCACCACTATCAAGCCCTGTCGCTTCCAGTTCTTCAGCATCTGCTTCACCGCCTCGAGAGTCGTGTTTGCACCCTTCACAGAAATGCTCTGCTGCTGTGCCTGCTCGAAAGAGAAGGTTGTGTCCAAACGTTCGAAGATAGAGTCGTTTTTGCCTCGATGTGTGCGATCATACGGCATCTGTCCGCAATAGTCTCTCGAAGAGAAAGCGTCCTCAATGCGACTACGGAAGAAGTAGAGCGCATTGTCCAACTGGTAATCTGCAAGAACATTGAACACTGCGAGCATGGTAGGCGTCTGCATCTTGACAATCATTTCCTTCCATAACAGCGGATTCTGCTTCAACAGCTTCTCTGCACCTTGAAAGCCGTGCTTCTGAATCAACGTCTCTGCCACCTTGCAGAGCATGATGCAGGTCATCATTCTCATCGTGGTAGGACAGATACGGAAACGCTGACGGGCTTTCACCTTGTCATCATTCTTCATGGTCTCCAGGCGAATCTGCTCCAGCCACTCCCTACCCTTGGTTTCCAGTTTGGGCAGTTCCACCTCTCCTTCCATCAGAGGCAGCAGATGGGCTACCTGTATGATGCGGTCGCGCTGGCGTTCAGTGAGCACATACAGATTATCCGTCAACGGAGTAAACGTATTATCAGGAGTTCTTGCCACGGTAATACGGCTTTGGAAACCATCCGTATAATTGTTCACCACACGGTAGAGTGCATCAGGCGTTCCGCACATCACCACATTCCATAACAGTCTGTCTATATGAACATTCACAGCTTCTGCACTTCTTGCCTCACGCTCGTAACTCGTACCATCATACGCCTGACGGAGCATTACGGAGAAGTCGCTCATCGCCGACTTCCATTTCTGCGCCACGGTGTCAGCTTCCGGGGTAAACGAGAAGGCGTGCTTGCCTTCGGTGTTAGCCAGACGCTCGGCAAGATTTGCCACAGTGTTGTTCAGCGTCAGACATCTTACGGGCAGTTTCGGCTCTTCCGGCTGCTCCTTCTTGTTCTTCGCCGCACGCTTCTTGGCTCTCCATTCATCCTCCTTCTGCTGATACATTTTATCCATATCTTTTATCTCCGAAGTCCAAGCATCAATCACGGGGTCGATGCTTCCCTTGCCAGAGGCAAAATCTCCGGCAATGTAGGAGATGAGGTTCAGCGAGTTCATCTTGCCGTGGACAGATACCTTTACGCCAGTAGCCAGCATTCCGATTGCCGGGCAGATGGCGGTAATCACGGGCATTGCTAGGGCTGGTCCCACCGCATCGAGCGAATCCCTTACGCCCAGAGGCATTCTGGGCAGGGCGTTGTAATAGAACAAGTCGTCCTGGGCATTAGCCTCGTCCAGCGCATTGACCAGCGCATCGTTGCCTTCAAGATTTCCGCCCTTTCCAGCCCCCTGCTTCAACTTTTCCTGTCGGATGGCGGCAAGCACATCCTTCAGTCGCTTAGGCATTTGGGTGATTTTCTCGTTCAGCGCCGAGTTGATGCAAGCCATCTTCTCCTGCTCAGGGAAACCATCGTAGCAGGGGATGATCTGAGCCATCAGGCTGCGGTCGAAGCCACAGATGTGGCGCAGGTTCACGGCAAGCTCGAAGGTCAGCGTGTTGCGGTTGGAGCGAACTGGCTCATGCCCCTCATTATACATCTGCCACCACTTCGAGATGATTTCGGAATATGGGATTCCGAGGTAATCATTACTGGATGATGAAGATGATGATGGAGAAGATGAAGCGGAAGCAGGCTGAGCCTGATTCTTAGAAGAATTCTGAGGATTCTGAGGATTCTGAGAAACTTGAACCTTCTGGGAATTCTGATTCGCTTGATTCATCAGGGGATTCTGAGTCTTATCCTCCTCATTCTCCAACCAAGGCTTGTAATGCTTATTCGCCTTGTGCGCCCCCGGAGGAAGCTCCTCCTGCCCATACTTCTCACGCTCTTCGAGCACCTTGCCTTCAGCTGCCACGGCAGCCTCCTCATAACTATCCTTGAAGAGCTCAGGCGAAAGATAAAGCAAGTCTTCTGCATCTGCCGAAGTCGTGAAATAGACACGATTAATATCGTGAGCCGAAGTATCCATTTCGCACTCCAGCATCTTGGCGATTCTTACCTGGTTCTCCAGGATGGTCTTGCCCATCTCTCGCTTGCACACCGCATGACCACCTTGTCGTGCGCTGCGTTCCAGCATCAGCAGTCCATATTTTTCAGGCTCCTGCAGCATCAGCTTAGCCGCCTTCTCGAAATCCTGCTTATCATCCAAATCGAAGCCAAAAGCCCGGCTTGGCAGCTTCATACCCTTCACAACCCCCTGCGGATAATGTCCGGAATAATTAAACTGCACCAGTCTTCGCTTCGCCCCATCATTTCCTTCGCGAGCCAGTCGCAGATTAGCTTTCTGCTCGTAGCTTCCACGAATCAGTTTATATTCCTCTTCCGAGGTGATGAAGCGGGCAACCTTGTGCCCGTTCTCCACCCTTATCAAATAACAGCTCATTTATGTGTTTCTACTTACTATTATTAAGTTGAACATCCATATATTTTATCGCTTCAACTGGTATTCTACCAAAGCATCTGCAGCCTCTTCTGCCTCCTTCACAAGCGTGCTGCCGATATTGATTCCCTCATCACAGAACACCTTCAGGGTAAGCTGGATAGCTCCATCCTTGGTCTTGCTCAATCGTCCGTGAGCCAGCTTTCTGATCAGTACAGACTGAGAACGTACTCGTGGTTTAACCACGAAATCAAAAGTACCATCCGAAAGCTGCTGGGCAACGCCCTGCGAACGGAATCCCAGCACCTTCTCTCCCCCTCCATGCTCATTAGGAGCAAAGAGGAAACACTTGCTTTCATCGTAGAAAGCCATACCACCCAGCTGCACGTGCTGGCTACCATTATTCACCTGCTGGCCGTTGATCTGCTGATTATTTACCTGCTGATTGTTTACATTTTTCTTCATATTCTGAATTGATTTGCGAGAAGAAATGTGTGGAATATTGCGCGCTTTACCATGGAAGATCCTCCGCAGTCCCAACTCAGTTAATAACTAAAACTACTTTTTATCCCTTCAGCTTTTCGATATCCGTAACGAGGATATCCTGATAAACCTGCCCATTATACTCACGAGCCGTGAATCGGAGCGTAACTGCAACCAGTGCTCCCGGAGCAAACTTACACTGCGCCATATTGCCGAGCATTGCCGCAGCATATTGGTTCTCGTACTTGCCGCCCATCTCCTGCAACACGATGTTGCACTTCATCATCTGGCCGTTCTCGCTCTTCTGGCTCTGCACGGCAAAAGCCTCGCCCTGCTTCACCACTCTCATAATCTGAGTATTCATATTATAAAGTAGTCGGAAGTTGTTTCAAGATCACCAAACCATTTCGGCGTTGTCTTGTTTCTTCGACGCTGCAAAAGTACTGCGGAAAACAAGGCAAAACAATCCTTTTCCCACAACTTCCCCGAAAAACCCTCGATTTTGGGAAAAATCGGGCATTTCTTGGGAAAAAGTAAGAAGAAAATGAAAAAGGAAGTTAAAAAGTAAAGAAAATAAAAAAATCACTCCTTTTTTCCCAAAAAAATCCCTCATTTTTTCCCAACGTTGGGAAAAATCGTGGGAATCTTGGGAAAAATTGCCCATAAAAATAAAAAAGCACCTCCTTCACCATCCATGAAGAAGATGCTTTTAACAAAAGCAACCAAAGTTACTCAAATATTTTATCTCCAAAGCGGGAACTTAATACCCTATCTTCAATATCATTCACACTATTTGGAATAACAAGATCACGCAAAGAAGAGCAACCTTCAAATGCACCAAACCCAATACAAGTTACACTATCAGGAATAGCAAGACTACTTAAAGAAGAGCAACCTTTAAATGTCCAAGCACCAATGCTAGTTACACCATCAGGAATTACAAGACTACTCAAAGAAGTGCAATCTTCAAATGCACTATCCCCAATGCTAGTTACACTATCAGGAATAATGATGTTACTCAATGATTTACACCCAGCAAATGCACTATCCCCAATGCTTGTTACACTATCAGGAATAACGAGACTACTCAAAGAAGAACAACCTTCAAATGCACTATTCCCAATGCTAGTTACACTATTAGGGATAACAAGGCTACGCAAAGAAGAGCAACCTTCAAATGCCCAAGCGCCAATACTAGTTAAACTATCAGGAATAGTGATGTTACTCAAAGATTTACACCCATTAAATACCCAAGCATCAATGCTAGTTACACTATTAGGGATAACAAGGCTACGCAAAGAAGAGCAACCATCAAATGCCCAAGCACCAATGCTAGTTAAACTATCAGGAATAGTGATGTTACTCAATGATTTACACCCACTAAATGCCCAAGCACCAATGCTAGTTACACTATTAGGGATAACAAGGCTACGCAAAGAAGAGCATCCCCAAAATGCACCATCCCCAATACTAGTTACACTATTTGGAATAACAAGATTACTCAAAGAAGAGCAACCATCAAATGCACTATCCCCAATATTCGTTACACTATTGGGAATAGAAATGCTAACCAAAGAGTAACAATCAACAAAAGCACATTTTCCAATACTCTTCACTCCATCTGGGATGATAAAAGACTTTGCTTCTTGATTTCTAAACGAGATGAGTTTACTTTTATCCATATTGAATAAAACATTGTCCTCATATATAAAACTAGCTGATAAGCATTCCAGTTTACCCTTCCAGTAGCAAAAAGGATTACCCTTAATATTTACTACACTATCAGGAATAACGAGACTACGCAAAGATGAGCAACTACCAAATGCACCATCTCCAATACTCGTAACACTATCAGAAATAACAAGACTACGCAAAGAAGAGCAACCATCAAATGCACCATCCCCAATACTAGTTACACTATCAGGAATAACAAGGCTACACAAAGAAGAGCAACCACGAAATGCTTCATTCCCAATACTAGTTACACTATCAGGAATGACAAGACTACGCAAAGATTTACAACCATCAAAAGTCCAAGCACTAATGCTTGTTACACTATCAGAAATAGCAATACTACTCAAAGAAGAGCAACCATCAAATGCACCATCCCCAATACTAGTTACACTCTTGGGAACAGAAATGCTAATCAAAGAGCTGCAATCACTAAAAGCATACTTTTCAATACTCATCACTCCATTTGGGATGATAAACGACTTTGCTTCTTGATTTCTAAACGAGATGAGTTTACTTTTATCCATATTGAATAAAACATTATCCTCGTATATAAAACTAGCTGATAAGCATTCAAGTTTACCCTTCCAAAAGTAAAAAGGATTACCCTTAATATTTACTACACTATCAGGAATAACGAGACTACTCAAAGAAGAACAACACCCAAATGCACCATCCCCAATACTCGTAACACTATCGGGGATAATATATGATTCTATTTCTTGATTTCTAAAAGAGATGATTTCACTTTTATCCTTATTAAATAATACATCATCTTCATATATAAAATTGGCAGACAAACATTCTAACTCACCATCCCATTCACAAAACGAATTCCCATTTAAGCAAATCACACTTTCAGGAATGGATATATATTCCAACGAGAGACATGCGGCAAATGCAATATTTCCTATACTGTTCACGCTATTTGGGATATCTATGCTGGACAGCAAACTACATCCGGCAAAAGCCCATTCCCCAATATCCTTCACGCTATTAGGGATACTAATACTTGTTAAATTTAAGCAATCAAAAAATGCCCTATCACATATTATCTCTGTTGTCTTTTTTATTGAATAAGTGCCACTAAGTGTAGTTGGCGACTTTAGCAATTTTCTTCCATCTTTACTATATTTTACTCCCCTGTCATCAATATAAGCATCTTTCAACTCTTCCTCTGTTGCTTTGGTTGATAAGTCTTCTATAGATTGAGGCTGAATTGGTTTTTCACCCACAAATAACCTATAAGAGCATAACGAAAGTTCCTTTCTTGCTAATGCGAGCATAAAAAGAGAATAAAGAGTACAAAGATCCTTATTACACACCAATTCCTGTAAAGTAGATATAACTTTGCTCTTTGAAGGATTACGATAATCTTCCTCTGAAAAGAGAAGTCGGCCAGAATTACCATATAAATCTAGCAACGTGGAATTCAAGGAAATAGCTTTCAATGACAAAGCTATGCTTGCCAAAGAAAAATCATCTATTGTTTCATCAAAGTCATCTACTGTACGCAAGGGATGAGAGAAATTTTTTGTTCCTTTTGTAGGAGATTTTCTACCTTTCATAGAAGGCACAAACATACCATCATAATCCACTAAAGCAAGAGAGCCATCTGGACGGACTATGATATTGTCAGACTTTAAATCACCATGAGCAAAAGATTGAGTACGGAGCCAAGCCGCCATCTTGCCAAAACGATAGCAAAGCATTGACATAGAAGATTGATTGTGATAGTTAGCAGCTATGTAAGCTTCCATCGTATCTCCATCTACCCAATCCATTAACAATACCGGAAATTTATCCTCCTCACATTGACAGTCAACACAGATCTCCTTCTCTATATACTTTACAAAAATAATATATGGATACTCAACCATATCCAGTTCTTCAGCAATCTGACGATACGCATCGGTACGTCCTTCCTGTTCTTTTGTGAAACATTTGAGGGCATAATATTTCCCAGTACTCTTGTCCTGCATCTTAAACACCACGGCAAAAGCACCACTAATGTGATATGGCTCTCCGTGATCATCTAATACGGGAGTCAGGTGAGCCAACTTGTCAAGATTGTTACCAGCATCTTGAATGGCCTTTACATATTCTGATATTGTTGGATACTGCATACTATGTTCTTTTATTATTTTTTAGTCGAATTTTCATTCGACATTGCAAAGATACACATTAAATTGAAAAACAACAAAGAAAACTATGAAAAATTACAAGGTATTTCAAAGCTTTTGCCCTTACAGGGCGCCTTGCTGATTGCTATTATACCCAGGGCGATTGCCCTGGGCTAGGAGCTTCTGCCCTTTCAGGGCGTGTGGAGCTTACTTGCAAAAACTGAATCAGTTTAGATTCTATAAATCTGCTGCGAAGATACACTTTTTAATTGAAACTGCCAAGGAATTCTAGTTTTTTTCAAAAAGAAGGAAAAGAAAGAGATATGTAGAGAGAAATGGGGAAGGTGCGCCTCCCCCATCGCACCTTCCCCATCTCTTGTTTCAAACACCAAAACTTCTCATAAATCCCCCCGCCTTCTCCAGCTTATAATACAGCTCTCATGGGCCATGGCATAATCATAATCTGATTCTGCAAGCCACTCCGAAAAGTGACGGTTGGGATTCATCTGGGTTTCCTGCTTGCGAAACGAATTGGGTTAGTAGTTACAAACAACCCAATAGCCATTCTTGCGACCACCTTCACGTTTCAGAACCTGAAATTCTTCTCTTAAAGACTTAAGCTCCTGAGAAACCTTTCTTGCAGACATCCCCATTTTTCCTGCTAATTCTGGTATTGTCGTTTTAGAATCTTCAGATAGCATATCCAATATAAGCTTCTGTAAATCAGACAATTCTTTCTTGCATTCTTTCTTGCATCCTTTCTTGCATTCTTTTCTGATTGGCACTCCTAGACAATCTTGGTTGCATGGAATATCTATCAAGAAATAAGTTCGTTCCTCGTCAGTTTCAATTGTCGCACGAGACGAACCATTTTCCAGCAACTTCTGTTGAATGGTAGGAATACCAGTAGCTCTACCTTCTGTCAAATCCAATTCCTTTAAAAACTCTCCTAATCGACGGTTTGTGTATCTACGAGAGCGAAGCATTCGAGCCTCACGAATTGCTTGCATAGATATGGTATGATTAGGTCCTCCAAAATTGAGAATACTTATCTTGTCTGGCTCAATAGTAATCTCAACAGGTTCTCGTTCGATATAACTACGGTGATAAAGGCTATTAACTACAGCTTCTTCCAAAGCTTGATACGGATAATTGTATTTTACAACAGAACGCTCAGTATTCTCGGGCTTATGGATTTTCTTTTGGATAACATTTGTCTTGAGATAATTCATCGTATCACGAATCATCTTAGGCACACAACCTCTTATGGGCGCAACCTCAATCATATTATCAGGGTCTTGCATTCTTCCTTTAGGAAATATCACGATTTCAACCTGGGTCATTTTGAAGAATTTCTCAGGATGCTCACAGAACATCATCGCAGCAACATTCTTGACCTTAAAAGTCCCTTAGACTTATCTGATTATTGCCACGGTCATCAAATGGTGTACGATTAGCCAAGTTTATCAGCTCACGCTCATATTCATCTTTCGGCACGATACTGCTACTATTATAGCGAATATAATAGTTGAAATCCTTCTGCTTTGCAGTTATGCGGTCCGGCACCTTATAGGGGCGGCGCTCACCTGCCGTAACTTTAATCACGAGAACGGACTTTCCATCAACCTCTTCGATAAAAAGACGAGGTTGATAGTATGGGCGGATAAGATTGTTATAACCAACCATATCCTTCTCTAGCCATAGCTGTCTTTATAAAAAAACTCTTATGTTAATTTTGTGTTCAAAAGTACTCTTTTTATCTGAAACAAACAACTTATTTATAATTATTTAGCAATAAAATGGTTAATTCTGCATAGAGAGAAGGTGCGCCTCCCATCGCACCTTTCCCATCTCTACTTTCCAATATCAACACCAAAACTTCTCATCAATTCCTCTCTTTTCTCCAGCTTATAATACAGCTCCTGGGCGGTATGATAATCGGGATCGGAATCTGCAAGCCACTCATCAAAGGGGCGGTTGTGGTTCATCTGCGTTTCCTGCTTGCGGAACGACTCCACCACGCACCTCTTTTCTACTTCCGGAAACATCAGGTTCATGCGGGCGGCAAAGGCTGACTTGTCCTTATCCTCCTTCACCATGTGGAACGTATATTTCATCAGACACCACACAATGTACCAGTCCTGCTGCTTCGTGATGTTGCCCTTTAGCCAGAACTCCAGCTTCTCCTTCAGCTTGGCAGGATCTACCCAGTTGGCAAAGAAAGAATCGCCATTTCGCTCATACTCATCAGCCCTGGCTATTTCTACCGCCAACATATCATGCTCACCCTGATACATAAACAGATTTTCAAAATCCCCGGGCGAAGCCTCCTCTCTTACAAGCATGTGGACAAGCTCCTCCTCATTCTCCTCATCCTCCACATTATTGAACCAGACAGAACAAAGCGTATAATTGTTGAATTTCCCCTCTACTTCACTCATCACTTTCTGTAAGCTCAAAGTGGTAATCTCTATTCTTCTCTCTTTCAGATGACGCTTCTGCACCTTGGCTACATGCTCCAGATGAGCAGGTAGCGTATGCTCATCAAATCTTCTTTTGATGTAATGATAAATGATGGTAGCTTCGTGGTCGGTGCGGAAAACTCGGGTCTTGTACAAATCGGTAAATTCTCTGTATATGTAGGTAACCGTGGCGACGGTCTTCTCCAAAGCCAACTTCAATCCGCTAGAGATAAAGTTCTTGTAGTGAGACTCATAGTTCGAAAGGTCTGCGTCAGCCGGAGCCTCCTGCTTCTCACACAGCTTGAAAAGATCTTTGCCACTGGGCATCTGACCATACTCCTCCACATCCAGCAGATAGTCTGCATGCTTTCGGGCGATGGTCTGAATGTCTTTCAGCACCTTCTCTAAGATTTCCGTATAGATAGCCATCAGTTCATTATCATAGCTCTTATATATGGTAATATAGACTTTCTTATGGAGCTTATGAATATATTTAAGAAAATCTGTCAATTGCTCGGCAAGGTCTTGGTAAATATGATAATAATAGGTAAGACCCTTATGCTTTCCAGTATTCCATTGAATGTCTTCTATAGCATATTGAATCTCCTTACATAAATGTTCAGCCTCTCTCTTAAACAGGGCAACATCTTCTTTGGTTATAGGGGTGTATTTCTTGGCTCCTGTAGCCTCATCTATAACAAACAGGTCTTCTTCTGATTTGATTTTCAGACGAAAAACGTAACGATTATCGGTATTGTATAGGTATTCTGATTCCATTGTGTTTATGTTGTTTAATTACGAACTCAACCGCCGATTCCATGCGGTACATAGAAATGGCCCCCTCAAAGTTACAAAAAAATGGCGAAAAATCAACGATTACTATAGAATATAAACACAAAAAACGAGAAAAAGCCTTTTAAACAAGAAAAAATCCCCATTTTTATCGCATTTTTCACAGCTTTCCAAACATCAGATATTATCACACCCATCTATTTATTCTATCTATTTAGTATTCAATCTCATACCAATTAGAGCCACATTCCTTTGTTATAGGATATTGCACTTTCTAAATAAAAATGAGAGAGAGAGAGCTTTTGCAAAAGGCTGGTAGAAAAACACGCTCGAAGCCCAGAAAATGAGGCTCAAAAGGCAATTTTCACCCCTCAGAACGGTCAAAATAAGATGGGAAATGAGGTTTTTCTGCTTGAAAAACGGTAAAAATTCAGAAACAACTTAACAGATTTACACAATATCAAGACAAAACGAAGAGGGAGAGTATAGAAAAACAGAAGAGAATCTATAGCTTTTAAAGATACAATTCTAAGAAAGTACAACTTTCACTAGCTGGCAATATCTTGCTGTTAAACAGCATCTTACAACAACACAGCGTTGCATCTTTCAGAATCAAGCCAAACCCTCTATCGGGTCATTTTGGGTCAAAGTCATTTCGGGTCATTTTGAAAATGCAATGTCATTTTCAGCCATAGTATAATATAAATAATATTTATATTATACTATGAGTGACTTTGCGCCCCGAAAATGAAAATGACCCGAAATGACTTTGACCCGAAATGACCCAAAAGACGTAAAAAGCTTCTGCCCACCTTCAGAGCGAAAG
>JABLTS010120276.1_pt1 | contig 13191 bp, 9 predicted proteins | sample 7160081 | NCBI WGS metagenome assembly JABLTS01 (sample SAMN14651231, study PRJNA627086) | human gut metagenome | isolation source: feces | host: Homo sapiens | reverse complement strand
TAATTCATTAAGAGACAGACACCCGGCTTCATGTATTATTATGGATTTATAGAGACAAGAACGTTGTATTCCCTGTTTTTAAAAGTATCTAAGAAGGTCATTTCTTATGAGGATTTTCTTCTCTTTATTAAATGCCGCACTTCTTTGTGGCCGTTTGGAGCGATTTTAAAAGATACTTTCGAAAAGAATGAATATTTTCAATATCTGAATGTGGAGAATCCAGATATGCTGCTTGAATATGTCAGACAGCATGAGAATCTTCCTTATAAGCCGATAAAACTTGAAGATCTGATGTATGTCAGTGATGCGGCAGGGATTGATAATCGGTGGCGAGGAGTCAGTGAGCTTGGGAATCTTTTCATTGATAAGATGGGATTGAATTATTATCGGGCAACGGTTTTAGTAAGAACATTGCTTATTATGATAAAGAATGGCAGTTCTTATGAAAAGCTGCAGGAAAAGGTAAGTATTCTGTCCTTTGAGAACGCACAGATAAGAGAGGAAGTACAGCAGGCAGTAAGACAGATTTTTGAGAATGTTCCGGTATTTGAGTATAAAGGATATTCGAGGGCAGAATATAAGCGTTTATCTTATCAAAAACAATTGAAAAAAAGAAAAAATTTGTTTACAATTATAGATGGTGGAAAAGAATAGAAGAATTTGTACAGTAGTTCGAGATTTTTTACTACCAGTCATGTCTGTGAACATACTGGGAAAACTGCCCAAAAGGTGTGATAATAACTGGTATGATAAGGGCAGGGAGTTCTGGTTTTCATAAACCGGGATATTTTACTATAGCATACTGGAAAGTAATGTAATCAAGACAATTCAGCAGATTGTCTGCAGTATTTTCTGGAATTGCGAGTATAAATAATAACTATAATAACTATAATAAGGAAAGGAAATAGGGGATTTGAGTAAAAAGAATAATGTTTATGTAATCGGTCATAAGAACCCAGATACAGATAGTATCTGTTCTGCGATTTCTTATGCATATCTTAAGAATGAATTAAGTCAGAAACAGGAAGAGGGAGCAAAGTATATCCCAACAAGAGCAGGGCATATTAATGAAGAGACACAGTATGTATTAAAGTACTTTGAGCAGGAAGCACCATTATATGTGAATGATATCCGCCCACAGGTTACAGATATTGAGATTCGTAAAACAGCAGGTATCGAAGCTGGATTATCTCTGAAAAAGGCATGGGATATTATGAGAGGCGCACGTATCGTTTCTCTTCCTATTCTTGAGGATGAAAAGCTTGCCGGAATCATTACAGTCAGTGATATTGCTTATTCAGACATGGATGTATATGACAACATGATTTTATCCAAAGCTGGTACAAGCTATAAAAATATTGTAGAGACAATTGATGGTGAGATGATTGTTGGTGATTTAGATGGTGAATTTGAAGAAGGACATGTTTTAATCGCTGCTGCAAACCCAGATATGATGGAGGGATATATTGAGCCACAGGATATGGTTATTCTTGGTAACCGTTATGAGTCCCAGCTTTGTGCGATTGAGATGGATGCACAGTGTATCGTTGTATGTATGGGTGCTACTGTTTCTAAAACTATCCGCAAGATGGCAAAGGAACATGGATGTCGTATCATCGTAAGTCCATATGATACTTACACAGTAGCAAGACTCATTAACCACAGTATGCCAGTTCGTTATTTCATGACAACAGATAACCTGATTACTTTCCATACAACAGATTATGTGGATGATATTCAAGAGATTATGGCAAAGAGAAGATTCCGTGATTTCCCTATCACAGATAATCAGGGTAACTACGTAGGAATGATTTCCAGACGTAATTTATTAGATTTAGAGAGAAAGAAACTCATCCTTGTAGACCATAACGAAAAGGCACAGGCAGTAGACGGATTTGAGGAAGCAGAAATCTTAGAGATTATCGACCATCATCGTCTTGGAAATATTGAGACAAACTCTCCAGTATATTTCAGAAACCAGCCAGTAGGATGTACCGCAACAATCATCACACAGATGTATATGGAGAATGATGTCACAATTCCAGAAAAGATTGCCGGTCTTTTATGTTCTGCCATTCTTTCTGATACATTAATGTTCCGTTCTCCAACATGTACAGCACTTGACCATCTTGTTGCAGAAAAACTTGCATCTATCGCACATATCGACATTGAGCAGTATGCAAGAGATATGTTTGATGCCGGAAGTAATTTAAGAGAAAAATCTGCAAAAGAAATCTTCTATCAGGATTTCAAGAAGTTCAATGATTCTAACATTAACTTTGGTGTAGGTCAGATCAGTTCCATGAATAAGGAAGAACTTTCTGCATGTAAAGGAAAACTTCTCCCTTACATGGAAGAGGTTCGTACTTCCTACGGTCTTGATATGGTATTCTTTATGATGACAGATATCATTAATGAATCTACAGAATTATTAATGGTAGGAGAGATGTGCAAAGAAGTTATTGAGAACGCATTTGAGACAACTGTAGAAGACAGCTCCGCAGAACTTCCAGGAGTGGTATCCAGAAAGAAACAGTTAATTCCTGCAATTCTTGGACAGTTATCATAAATAGAAGAAGCCTTTTTCAAATACATTTCAGGGAAAAACAGTAAAACTTTGAAGAGAATGAAGTATGCGTTTTGAGAATTTTCTTGTAGTTGTTTTCATGAGAAGATTTTGGGAATTCATAGACGATAAGAAGAGAATTTTTTATTTCAAATGAAAGAATGTTGTTATCTTAATACGAATATCAATAATTTCTTGAAAATTGAACAAAAAATTCCCCTACAAAGGCATGAAATTTTTAGAGAAGTATTGTATTATAATTAAAGTAATCCCCTAAGTTAAAGGTTAGTATTATACGGAGAATGTCCACAATGAGTTTTGCCCCTCATTGTGGGCATTTTCTTTTATATAAAAGATTTTTCTGGGAACATTGGAAAGAAATAAAAAGAAATCAGAAAAAGCTGTATACAGGGAGAAAACAGTAGACAGGAAAGAAAAGATAAGTAGGAAAATTACGACAGTATTTCATTCAAAAGAAATAAATATGAAAAACGTAATTTATTATAGCGTAAATAATAAAAGAATTTTTATGAAATAAGAAAGAATGACAAAAAAGTATTAGAGAGCATCCAAAAAGAAGGAGGACTGTATTATGTTGTCCTATCAGAAAGGTGTCGTAAAAACTTCGGTGCGGCATCTGGTAGAATTTTTATTTCGAGGTGGCGATATTACGACGGGATCCTCGGTAAGTGCCAGCCCGGAGGCAATGCTTGAGGGTAGCAGGCTGCACCGAAAGATACAACGGGGGCAGAAAGCGACTTATCAGAGCGAAGTTCCTCTGAAAATGGAATGGCAGGAAGAAGGGTATGATTTAGTTTTAGAAGGACGAGCCGATGGAATTGACAAAACAGAGGTTAATAAGGATAGACTTAGTGATGTTGATGGGATGAATCAGACCGAGAATAATGAAGAAAAACTTACCTATGTTGATGAAATTAAATGTGTATATCGCGATGTGGAAGAGATAGAGGAAGCAGACATTTTACATTTGGCACAGGCAAAGTGTTATGCATACATGTATGGAGTGAAGCAGGATTTAGAGAAGATAGGGGTACAAATTACATATTGTCATTTAGAAACTGAGCAGATAAAGAGAATTTTTTATTGTTATACTATGGGAGAGTTATCTTTGTGGTTTGCGGAAGTATTGGATGCTTACCGGATGTGGGCAGAGTATTATGTAGAAGCAAGGGAAAAGAGAAATGCAAGCATTCAGGCATTGCAGTTTCCTTTTTCTTTTCGGCCGGGGCAAAAGAAAATGACAGCAATTGCCTACCAGGCGATGGAGAATAAAAAGCACATCTTCCTGCAAGCTCCGACAGGAGTTGGAAAAACGATTTCTACGCTTTATCCTGCCCTAAAAGAACTTGGAGCAGAAAAAGCAGAAAATATTTTTTATCTCACGGCAAAGACGATTACAAGGACAGTGGCGGAGGATACGATAAAGCTGCTAAAAAAGCAGGGATTATTTCTCTCAGCAGTAACGATTACGGCAAAAGAAAAAATTTGTATTCAGGAAGAGATGCAGTGTAATCCGGAAAGTTGTGAGAGAGCAAAAGGACATTTTGACCGGATTAACGAGGCACTGTATGCACTGCTTACTGCAGAGTGCGAGATCAGCCGGGAGAATATTCTTTTATTTGCTGAAAAATATAAGGTTTGTCCATATGAACTGTCTTTTGAGGCAGCGGTGTGGGCGGACTGTATTATTTGTGATTATAATTATGTATTTGACCCGCATGTAAATAGAAAGAGTCTTATAGAAGGAAGTCTGCGGCAGAATATTTATCTTATTGATGAAGCCCATAACTTGCTTGACCGGGCGAGAGAGATGTATAGCGCAGACATTGCAAAGAGTGACTTTAAAGTACCGAAAAAATATTTTAAGGACAGGAACCGATTTTTATTTAAAAAGCTAGGTAATTGTGTTATGGCACTCAGAAAGTTAGAAAAGCAGGCACAAGATGGGACCCGTTTCAGCTTGCATGAGAATGTGGATGCGATGTATTTTCCTATTTTTCATCTGATTGGGCCATTAGAAGAATATCTTGCTGACCACGATAATTTTTCGGAGCGCGAGGAGATTGTCGAATTTTATTTTAAGCTTACGCATTTCTATATGATGTTAGACAGTATGGACAGCGGTTATGAGATTTATAGTGAGAAGCGGGGACGAGACTTTTTATTACGGCTTTTTTGTGTGAATCCGTCTGATAAGCTGGAGGAATATATTGAAAATAGCCGTTCAAGTATTTTTTTCTCGGCAACACTTTTGCCAGTGCAGTATTACAGGCAGCTTCTCGGCGGTAACCGCTTTGAGGCATACCAGATAGCATCGCCATTTGCGAAAGAGAATCGGCTTCTTGCCATCACGGAAGATGTGACGAGCCGCTATACGAGACGAGGCGAGTGGGAATACGGAAAAATGATTCGTTATCTGGAACTTTGTTTAGAAAAAAAGGCGGGGAACTATATGATATTTTTTCCTTCCTATGAAATGCTTACCAGCGTGTATGGGATGGCAGAACAAAGCAATCTTGCGCTGGTTTCGGAACTTATTGTGCAGGAACCTTCGATGGAAGAAAGAAGCAGGGAAGCTTTCCTTGAAAAGTTTCGGGAACAGTCAGGAAAGCCGCTTATCGGTTTTTGTGTTCTTGGCAGTATTTTTTCAGAGGGTATTGATCTTATAGGAAACAGTCTTATCGGCGTGCTGATTGTGGGAACTGGCCTGCCGCAAATCTGTAATGAGAGAGAAGTCATACGGGCATACTTTGACAGACAGCAAAAAAAAGGATATGATTATGCGTATCGGTATCCGGGAATGAACAAAGTGCTGCAGGCTGCTGGAAGAGTGATTCGGACGGCAGAAGATGTGGGAACGATTCTTTTAATGGATGAACGTTTTTTAGAAAGGGATAATCAAAGCCTGTTGCCGGAAGAATGGGAGAGCTATTATGCGGTGAACCGGAATAACTGCGGACAGGTTTTGGAGAATTTTTGGAATGGCTTAGATAATGATAAAGTGGCAGAAGCGGAATCCTGACTTGATTCTTGCATTTGCAACAGGATATGATAATATGTAATTATTCAGAAATATGTTGAATGTACTCTGAAAAAGGAGGAATAAACTATGTGGAAATATATTGTCACACCAATTATCGGGGCAATTATTGGTTATGTGACAAACTGGATTGCGGTAAAGATGTTATTTCGTCCGAGAAAGGAAGTCAGGATATTTGGAAAGAGACTTCCCTTTACACCAGGCGTAATTCCAAGAGGACAGGCAAGGCTGGCAAAGGCCGTTGGTAATGTCGTGGAAACACAGCTTTTAACACCAGAGTATATGGGAGAGAAGCTTCTTTCTGAAGAGTCAGAAAAAGAGTTTAAAAGTCATATACAGGCATGGGTAGAAGAACAAAAACAATCTGAAGATACACTTCATTCTGCGGCAGTAAAGATTGTGGAAGAAGAGAAAGTGGATGATTTTGCTGCATCGGTTGAAGAAGATTTAACAGACTTCCTTTCAGAAAAAGTTATTGCGATGGAGCCGGGTAAGCTGATCGTAGATAAGGTAGTGCAGGAGGCACAGAGAAAGCTTGCGGATTCCATGTTTGGGATGATGCTTGGCGGTTCTTTTATTGAGAAAATCGCCGGACAGATTCAGGAAGGGATTGATGCCTACATAGCAGAGAATGCCAGAGGCTATATCGAAAAAGAGGTAGTGGCAGCATCCGAAGAATTACAGGCAAAGCCAATACCGGAAGTAACAGGATTCTTTGAAGAAAAGGGAATTTACGACCCGGAATTTCTCTGGAGGCTTTATAAGAGAATCATAGAAGAAAAACTGCCGGCATTACTTTCCTCCTTAAAGCTTTCAGCTGTAGTTGAGGAGCGGATCAATGCGATGAAAGTAGAAGAAGTTGAGGAACTGGTACTTTCTATTATGAGTAAGGAACTTGGTGCGATTGTAAATCTTGGAGCGGTGATTGGCCTTATATTAGGGCTTGTGAATGTGCTTATTTTTATGATTTGATATAGAGCGTGTTTGAAAAGTAATTTTTGGCAGAAATATTTTTAACAAGTATATAGATACAGTGATGTAAGGAGGTACATGTTATGAACGAAAAAATCAAAAAGTTAAAGGAAATTATTGATGGAACAGATAACCTGGTATTTTTTGGAGGTGCCGGTGTTTCTACAGAGAGCGGTATTCCAGATTTTCGAAGCACAGATGGACTATACAGCCAGAAATATGATTTTCCGCCGGAAACCATCGTCAGCCACACCTTTTTCATGAAACGAAATAAGGACTTTTTTGATTTTTATAAAGATAAGATGATGGCACTCGATGCCAAGCCGAATGCAGCACATTATAAGCTTGCAGAGTGGGAGGCACAGGGAAAATGTCGTGCGGTTGTGACGCAGAATATTGACGGGCTTCACCAGATGGCAGGAAGTAAGTATGTATTAGAGCTCCACGGAAGTATTCACAGAAATTACTGTATGCGGTGCGGCAAATTTTTTGATGCTGCTTATGTAAAAAACAGCGAGGGTGCACCAAAATGCGACGAGTGCGGCGGACTGATTAAGCCGGATGTTGTTTTATATGAAGAAGGGCTTGATGAAAATGTCATTTCCAAGACCATTCACTATATTAGTCAGGCAGATGTTCTTATTATTGGAGGAACTTCTTTAGTTGTGTACCCAGCAGCGGGACTCATTGATTATTTTAAGGGAAGCCACCTCATTTTAATTAATAAGTCAGCGACACAGAGAGATTCACAGGCAGATTTAGTCATTAACGATAAAATAGGAGAAGTATTTGGACAGTTGTAAAGATGAATGATTTTTTTAACACATTAGGAATAGAAGCGACAAAAGAAGAAAAGAAAATTAAGAAAGCATATCGGGCGAGGCTTCATGCGGTGAATCCGGAAGATGACCCGGACGGATTTAAGCGTCTGAGGGAAGCTTATGAGGAAGCGTTAAAATACGCCAGACAAAAGGAAGAAGAGCCAGAAAATCTTTCTCCGGCAGAGGAATTTATTTCCCGGTGCGAACAGCTTTACAAAGATTTTTATCGGAGAATTGACGAGCAGGAGTGGGAAAAGCTTTTTTCAGAAGATATCTGTATCAGCTTAGAAAGCGGCGAGGAAGTACGCCAGAGATTTCTTGTATTTTTAATGGAGAATTTCCGTCTGCCATCACCAGTATGGAAAAAGATTGATCAGACATTTTCTATTACAGGGAATCGAAAGGAACTCCTAGAACTGTTTCCAGAGCCTTACGTTGACTTTTTGCAGCAGGTTGTCCGCTATAATGGTGCGTTAAATTATGAATTATTTGAGGGTGATGTTAGTGAGGATGTCGATGATTATATCGAACATTACCATAAGCTTCGCCAGTATGCAGATCTTGGTATGCGGAAAGAAGCGTGGGAAGAATATCATTTTATAGAAGCAAATTATGATATTTGCCATCCTTATATTTTATTAGAAAAGGCAAGGCTTCTTTACAGTGATGAAGAGAGGGAAAAGCAGGAAGAGGGCGGTGAGATTTTCCGTTCTCTTGCAAAGAAGTATCCACAGGAAGAACGGATTGTATGCTGCTATGGACGATATTGTCAGGAAAAAGATACATGGGATGGAACGATTGCATTGTACGATGCGGTATTAGAAGCACATCCGGAATCATTTCTTGCAAGAACCGGAAAGATGGAATCAATACTTCACGAGGGACGCTACCGAGAGGCAAGAGAGTCTATTCTTGATTTGTTAGAAGAAAGCCCGGTAGATGAACGGCTTGTGGCAGATCTTAACAAGGCAAATGTGTATGTGATAGCGGAATTGGAGCCAAAATATAAAGATAGTCTTTTAGATCAGGATGGTCTTATGGAACTTGCATGGTGCTATTATCAGAATTCCAGATTTGAAGATGGCATTGCGCTGATGGATGGCTTTGTTCCAGATGAGGAGCATTATCTTGACTACCACAACTTAAAGGGCAGAATTTTCTTAACGGTTAATAAGGATGCAGAAGCGTTAGAACATCTTGTTCCGTGGCTTCACGCAATACAAAAGCTTCGTCCAGATGGAACAAAGAAAACGACCAGACAGATGGCACGCCTTGGCTATGCATATTATACGATTGCCTCTGCAAAGGCAGATTTGATTCTTGATGGACAGGAAGGCAGTCTTTTAGAAGTAATGGATTACATAGAAAAAGCGGTGGAAGCGGAGCAGGATTTTTCACAAAAAGTAAGTTATTACCATACAGCGGCGGATATCTGGCGCAGAAAAAAGGAATATGCAAAAATGTTTGATATCTGCGATAAAATTATTGCGCTTGACCCACAGTATTATCCTGCATATCTGCTTCGTCAGGAAGCCTGTCTGTATCTTGGAAGGTACCAGGAAGTAATCAATGATTATCAGAGAGCGACAGCTCTGTATCCATACCATGCAAGACCATACTGTACGTTGATTCGTATGTATCTGTCATTTGGCGAACAGGACAGAGTGAAAGATATCCTTCAACTGGCAAAAGAAAATGGAGCAAACAGTGATGAACTTGAACTACTTCGGGCAAGATATATTGCAATAAGAGCAAAGAGCCGAAAAGATTTAGAAAAGGCACTTTCCATTCTTGAAAAATTAGAAAAGAAAGGCTGGTCTTTACAATCGGAGATGGACGAAGAGGAATGGGCAGAGATTGTTTATCGAAAAGCGCAGATTTTAACAAGATTACAGGAGGAAACACGGTGATTATTGGAATTGATTTAGGAACAACAAATTCTCTTGCGGCGTATTATACAGAACATGGACCTGAAATTATTCCAAATCGATTAGGAGAAAGACTGACTCCATCAGTAGTCAGCATAGATGAAAATGATCAGGTTTATGTAGGAAAAACAGCGTTAGAGAGAATGGCGGTTTATCCAGACCAGACCGCAAATTTATTTAAAAGAAGTATGGGAAGCCGGAAGGAATTTAAGTTAGGAAATAAAATTTTTACAGCAACCGACCTTTCAGCAATGGTGCTTCGTTCTTTAAAAGAAGATGCGGAAGTGTATCTTGGAGAGGAAGTAACAGAGGCAGTTATCAGTGTTCCGGCATATTTTAATGAGGTAAAACGAAAAGCAGTAAAGCAGGCAGGAGAGTTGGCAGGACTGAAAGTCGAGCGAATTATCAGTGAGCCGACAGCGGCAGCGATTGCTTATGGCCTTTATCAGAAAAATGATAATACCCGCTTTCTTGTTTTTGACCTTGGCGGCGGCACTTTTGACGTGTCCATCCTCGAGCTGTTTGACGATATTCTTGAGGTAAGGGCTGTTGCAGGAGATAATTATCTTGGTGGCGAGGACTTTACAAATCTGATTGTTGAGGAATTTTATAAAGAACACGGACTTACAGAAGAAAGTCTTTCACTAAAAGAGAAGTCTTATTATCGTAATCAGGCAGAAAAAAGCAAATGCAATGCCACAGGAGATGGCTTTTACCGGATGCAGGCATCTGTTAATGGGGAAAAAGTAGAAACACTGATTCCAAGAGGTGCTTTTGAGAAAATGAGCAGCCAGCTTTTAGATCGCATCAAAACACCAGTAAGAAAGAGCCTTTCTGATGCTGGTGTAAAGGCGCGGGAAATTGATGAAGTTGTTTTAGTCGGCGGCACAACAAAAATGCCGCTTGTCCGTAAGTTTGTCGGCAAATTATTTGGCAGAGTACCGGATACAAGCATTAACCCGGATGAGGCAGTTGCACTTGGAGCGGCAATCCAGGCAGCGATGAAGGAGCGAAAAGAAGCGGTAAAAGAAGTCATCCTTACCGATGTCTGCCCATTTACTCTTGGAACGGAAGTATCTGTGAAGACAGAGAATGACCATTTAGAAGGTAATCATTTCTGCCCGATTATCGAGAGAAACACCGTAATCCCGGCGAGCAGAACCCAGCATTTTTTTACTGTTTACGATCACCAGACACAGGTAGAAATACACATATTACAGGGCGAGAGCCGATTTGCCTCAAACAATGTTTCCCTTGGAACATTAAAACTTACCGTCCCGGATAACGAGGCTGGAAAGGAACAGATTGACATTACTTATACTTATGATATTAATGCGTTACTTGAAGTCGAGGCTAAAATCGTCTCCACAGGAGAGACCGTAACCCGTCTCATAAAGAATCAGGAAAACAGCATGACAGAAGAAGAGATGAAAGCCCGCATGAGGGAACTTTCTTATCTTAAAATCCCGCCAAGAGAACAGGAGAAAAATAAAGTCCTCCTTCTTCGCGGTGAGCGGCTTTATGAAGAAACCACAGGAGAACTCAGAGAACAGCTTGAGATGGTAACCCAGCAGTTTGAGAGAATCCTTGACAGACAGGACCCTCTGAAAATCGAGGAAGCACGGAAAGATTATGAAGAGGCATTGGACTGGATCGAAGAGGAAATGTGGATATAGGGATAGAAAATGATTTGCTAACAAAAGGGGGCTTTCTATAACAGACGGAAACTGGTATAACAGATGAAATCTTCCATAACAGACGAAACCGAAAAATACCATAGCATCCTATCTGTGATTTTAGTCGCGGCGTGTTGAATGTTCGCTTAGGCGCTCGCATCCAACACTTGCTCCGAGGCCACAGATAGGATGCTATGGTATTTTTCGGTTTCTGTTTTTTGCTGGACAGAAATTATTCATTTTTTATCTATTTTTGTTGAATAGAAATCATTCATTTTTATTATCTGTTTTGTTGAACAGAATTATATATTTTCTATCTTTGAAGGGATTTGTGTATGAAGTCGATAGTTTTTTTGCTGAGTTAATATATGATGAAGTTCTTTTTTAATATATTTTTTAGTTTTTCTTGCGACGTTTTTAATTGATTTTGCGTCTAATAAGTAGAAGCTACAAAAAGCTTTTCAGTACACATGTGATTTATAACAGAAATCGAACAATGATTTTTATTATTTTAACGATTGTTAAATGCTAAAAAGGAGTAAATTATGGAAATTACACGTCTTGTAAAAAGGGCGAAGAGGAAGGATGCAGATGCTTTTACAGAACTTATGGAATCGCAGATGCAAAATATGTATAAGGTTGCCCGTTCTATTTTATCGAGGGATGAAGATGTAGCGGATGCTATTTCAGATACAATTCTTGTATGCTGGGAAAAGATAGATACGCTAAAGAAAAATCGGTTTTTTCGGACATGGATGACCCGGATTCTTATTAACAAATGTAATGATATTTTAAGAGCCGGTCAAAGAACGGTATTTACAGATGAACCATTGGAAATAGAGTACATGGAAAATGAATTCTTAAATCTGGAATGGATTTTAAAAGGTTCTAATGAAAGTCAGAAATTTGACATAAATAAAGAGTTTGGAAACACAGGTGTAAAACTTGTCAGTGCAGAAATTTCTGCATTAGGTTTGGAACTCGTTTCAGATTATCCAAAAGGCTGTAAATATGCTGACATGAATGGGGAGCATCAGCCACCTTCCTTTGCAGGCGTAAAGATGAAAGATGGAAAAGTTTATACTTATGAAAGTGTTGTAGATGGAAGTGGAGAGCAATTTGAAACAGGTAGCTCAGGTAAACTATATGGAAAATTTACCGAAACAGTTACAACAAAAAAGATTTTGGAAGTAAAACAGATAAAAGCATTGCTATTCTTTAAAAAATCGGCAGGAGACAGCGAAAGTTATAGGGCAGAGGACTATTATGAAATACCGTTGGAGGTTGAAAAATAAAAAATCCATCTATGGGGAAGGGCTATGATGATGTGGATAAGATGAGGGAGGATTTGCTGTATTGAAGTATATAATTAAACCAACGACAAGCTAAGGTAATTGCCTGATAATTTTTCTCAATACCTCCTCTTGCCTCAATTATAAGGAATGCTTATAATAAAATAGTATTTTCCGATTAAAATACTGGGAAAACTATATTATAAAAGGAGAGATTAAAATGGTACAGCTTACTTTAAGAATAGACGGAATGTCCTGTGGAATGTGTGAGAGCCATGTAAATAATACGATTAGACAGAAATTCAATGTAAAAAAGGTTACATCTTCTCATAAAAAGGGAGAGACAGTAATTGTTGCAAACCAGGCGATTGACTCTGACAAATTAAAAGCAGCAATTTCTGAAACAGGATATGAAGTCCTCGATATAAAAGAAGAACCATATGAGAAGAAGGGATTTTTCTCTTTCCTCAAAAAATAGATTCTGATTTTTGAGGCTGTGGAGCAGACGAACTCCTGAAGATAAATAAAGCATATTTGTGACTTTAGTCGCGGCGGTTTGAATATTCGCTTAAAGCGCTCACATCCAAATCTTGCTCCGAGGCCATAAATATGCTTTATTTAGCTTCAGGAGTTCTGTGCGTTGGGAGCTCAGAAAACCAGTTGGAGGAATTTGGGGAAGAAGGCTGAAGGCATAGAAATATCTAGAAGCTTCCCTCAAATCTCTTCAAAATAATTCTGATTTTCCTCCAATCGCCAAAGACAGCTCCCAAAGAGAGACCATACCCTATATTTGTGACTTTAGTCGCTGCAGGTTGAATGTTCGCTTAACCGCTTGCATCCAACCTTTGCTCTGAGGCCACAAATATAGGGTATGG
>JABLTS010092133.1_pt1 | contig 13202 bp, 8 predicted proteins | sample 7160081 | NCBI WGS metagenome assembly JABLTS01 (sample SAMN14651231, study PRJNA627086) | human gut metagenome | isolation source: feces | host: Homo sapiens | reverse complement strand
TTGGCATAGGCACCTTTTTTTGCTGCCAGGCGATGAAATTGCCCGGATAAAAAGCTCTGCTGCTTCATGGTCCGGCGTATTTTTGTCTGCAAGTCCTGCTGCAATGGCAAGTCTGTGGAGCTTTTTGTCAATGCAGGAACCATATTCCCGAAGTACCAGCGGCAGCAGAATGGCATTGGCAAGTCCATGGGGAACGTTGTACTGTCCGCCCAGAGAGTGAGCGACTGCATGAACATATCCTACATAGGATTTGGTAAAAGCACAGCCTGCATAGAAGGAGGCGTGGAGCATATTTCGTCTTGCCTGAATATTATCGCCATGCTCATAGGCAATGTCTATATTTTCAAAAATCAGTTTTACCGCTTTTAATGCATCCCTGCGTGTATCAATGGTGGTGGAATTGCCGATATATGCCTCCACTGCGTGAGTCAGGGCATCCATACCTGTAGTTGCGGTGATAAATGGGGGCAGGCTTAAGGTAACCTTGGGATCCAGCACTGCATAGCGGGGAATCAGCGGGAAATCGTTGATCGCGTATTTGTATCTGGTGTCTGCATCTGTGATCACAGCGGCGAGAGTGGTCTCACTTCCTGTTCCGGCAGTGGTTGGAACTGCCATGAGAAGGGGAAGCTTCTTATGTACCTTCAGGATTCCCTTCATCTGAGCCAGAGACTGATTGGGTTTGACCGCACAGGCACCGACTGCCTTGGCACAGTCCATGCTGGAACCGCCGCCGAAACCGATGATGGCATCACAGCCTTCTTTATGGTAAAGCTCCAACGCCTCGCGGCCATTGACAGTAGTAGGGTTGGCAACTGTTTTGTCATAAATGGTATAGGGGATACCGGCCTCCTTTAAAGCTTTTTCCAGTCTTCGGGTAAGTCCAAGCTTCATGATACCGCCATCTGTAATGATCAGTACATGAGTACATTTGTGGCGCATGATGATTTCAGGGAGTTCCTTGACGCTTCCTGCGATTTTAGGTTTTCTGTAAGGTAAAAAGGGAATTGCAATGTGAAAAGCTTTCTGAAAAGCCCTGCAATATATTTTTCTGAGAGTGTTCATGGATAATTCCTTTCCTGGGGGCAGCCTGCTACTTTGCAGACTGCCGGACAGCAGTTACTTCAGAAAAAAATATAACAAGGTAAAAAAGAAAAGTCAATATATTTTGATGTTCAAAATTTATCTTTGGTAAAAGAGCTTATTCCGAGACATACGAGCCAAAATTCCATTGCCGCAGGCAATCTGGAATGAATTTTGGCTACGTTACTGTGAACGGAGTGAACAGTAACGAACATATCCATAAAATTTTACAAAACTACGAAAATCAGTTGACAATGGAGTAAGTTTATACTAACCTGAAGTTAGCGAAGTATAACAATATTGTAAAACAGCAGTGTTATTATATTAAAGAATTAAAGAAATTTGCTCCACAGGAAGTGGATATGAGGGAGGAATGAAAAAATGTTTCTGCAGATACAGGGAATTCAGAAGTCTTTTGGTGCAGGGGACAGCCGGGTGGATGTGCTGAAAGGGCTGGATCTTGACATTGAGAGAGGAGAGTTTTGTGTGCTTCTGGGTCCGTCTGGTTCCGGTAAGTCTACGCTTCTGAATATTATCGGTGGGATTGACAGTGCAGACGAGGGAAATCTGGTCATAGACGGGGAGCGTCTGGCAGATATGTCGGAGAAGAATCTGTCTTTGTACAGGCGTAAGCATCTGGGATATATTTTTCAGATGTATAATCTGATCCCCAATCTTACAGTGCGGGAGAATATAGAGGTGGGAGCCTATCTCAGTGATAAGCCTCTGGATGTAGATGAACTGCTCCATACGCTGGGAATCTATGAGCACCAGAGAAAGCTTCCCAATCAGCTTTCCGGCGGTCAGCAGCAAAGGACTGCCATTGGCAGAGCCATTGTAAAGAATCCGGATATTCTTCTTTGCGATGAGCCTACAGGAGCCCTGGATTATAATACCTCCAAGGAAATCCTGAAGCTGATCGAGACGGTAAACCAGAAATACGGCAACACCATCGTCATGGTAACGCATAACGATGCCATCAAAGATATGGCTGACCGGGTGGTGAAGCTTCGCGATGGGATGATCCGCAAAAATTACCTCAATGAGCATAAGATCCCGGCAGCAGAGCTTGACTGGTAAGGAGGCATATGATGAAAAATCCTTTACGCAAACGTCTGCCCAGAGAACTGAAGGGAGAACTGGGCAAGTATCTGGTTGTATTTATCCTGATGGTTGCATCCATTGGATTTGTGTCAGGCTTTCTGGTTGCAGATAACAGTATGCTTATTGCTTACAATGAAGGTTTTGAGAAGTACAACATAGAAGACGGAAACTTTCGCACAGCAGAGCAAGTCCACAAAACCCAGAGAGAAGAAATAGAGGCGCTGGGTGTGAAGTTGTATGATAATTATTATGTGGAGGAACCTCTGGATAATGGAAGCACCATGCGTTTTTTTAAAAACAGGCAGCAGGTGGACAAGGTCTGCCTGATGAAGGGAGAGCTGCCTGCCGGGACAGGAGAGATTGCCATTGACAGAATGTATGCAGACAACAACAATCTGTCTGTGGGAGATACGCTCCGGAGCGGAAAAAGAACCTGGAAGATTACCGGCCTGGTGGCACTTTCCGACTACAGTTGCCTGTTTCAGAATAACAACGATTCCATGTTTGATGCTGTGAAATTTGGGGTTTCTGTTGTGACTGAGGAGGAGTTTGATTCTTTGGAGCAGGAAAAACTGCAGTACAATTATTCCTGGATCTATGACGAAAAACCGAAGACAGAAAAGGAAGAGAAAGAAGTTTCCGAGGATCTGATGGAGGATATGGGAAAGATTGTCACACTGGAGGCTTTTGTACCCCGGTATCTGAATCAGGCCATTACTTTTACAGGGGATGATATGGGTGGAGACAAGGCCATGATGATCATGCTTCTTTATATTATTATGGTGATCATGGCCTTTGTATTCGGAATTACCATCAGCAATACGATACGGAAAGAAGCCGGTGTTATCGGTACCTTACGTGCGTCCGGATATACCAGACAGGAACTGATTCTTCACTATATGACACTTCCGGTGCTGGTTACTTTTGTGGGTGCACTGATCGGAAATATCCTTGGATACACTGTATTAAAGGATGTATGTGCAGATATGTATTATGGAAGCTATAGTCTTCCGACTTATGTGACCGTATGGAATGGGGAGGCATTTGGGCTTACAACTCTGGTTCCGGTAGTTATTATGCTGGTGGTAAATTACGGAGTGCTCAGACATAAGCTGAAGCTGTCACCGTTAAAATTCCTGCGCAGGGATCTGTCGGGAAGAAAGCAGAAGAGGGCAATTTATCTGAGTCCGAAGATGAAAATCTTTTCCAGATTCCGGCTTCGGGTGATTTTTCAGAATATGAGTAATTATATGGTTCTGTTTATCGGGATCCTGTTTGCAAATCTGCTGCTGATGTTCGGATTGCTGCTTCCTTCGGCACTGTCCCATTACCAGGTGGAAATCCAGAACAATATGCTGGCAAAATACCAGTATATGCTTCAGGTTCCGGTCAGCGCAGTAAGTGGAAATAAATTTGACGGTCTGATCTCTCAGCTGGAGTTTTATATGGATTCCAGAACAGACAATGAAGATGCAGAGGAATTTTCTGCTTATTCCCTGAATACACTGCCAGGAAAATATAAGAGTGAGGAAGTACTGCTTTACGGGATCGAACCGGACAGCAGGTATGTAACGATAGATTTTAATAATACAAAAGATAAAAAAGATGAAGCGGGGAATAAAGAAAAAGCAGATAACAAGAATACGGCAAATGCAGAAAAAGAAAGCGCAGCAGTTTATATTTCGAGCGCATATGCGGATAAATTCCTGCTTCATGTGGGGGATACCATCACTCTGAAAGAAAAATACGAAAAAGAGAAATATTCGTTTAAAATAGCAGGAGTTTATGATTATACGGCTGCCTTGTGTGTGTTTATGCCCCGCAGTGAACTGAATGATATTTTTGATCTGGGAGAGGATTATTACAGTGGGTATTTCTCAGATACAGAGCTTACAGATATCAAGAGCCAGTATATAGGATCTGTAGTTGACCTTGATGCACTGACAAAGATCTCCAGACAGCTGGATGTATCCATGGGAAGTATGATGGGTATGGTAAACGGATTTGCCATTATGATCTATATGGTACTGATCTATCTTCTTTCCAAGATCATTATCGAAAAAAATGCCCAGTCTATTTCAATGGTAAAAATCCTGGGCTATACAAATGGCGAGATCAGCAAGCTATATATTATGTCCACGTCTTTGGTGGTGGTGTTCTGTCTGCTTTTGAGTCTGCCGCTAGAAACAGTAATCATGAAAGTTCTGTTTCGGGAGATGATGCTGTCCAGTATTTCCGGATGGATCACGCTCTGGATCGACCCGATGATCTATGTGCAGATGTTTGCAGCAGGAATCATTACATACGGAATCGTTGCTTTGCTGGAATTTCGGAGAGTGAAGAAGGTTCCTATGGATGAAGCCTTAAAAAATGTTGAGTAGGACAAAATTTGATAAAAATTTGACATTATCTGGAATTTGTGATACGGTTACACAGGAAACTGTTAGAGCGACACGCTCTAGACCAATCAGTTGGAATAGGAGATTATTATGAGAAAAAGAACAACTTCAAGAGCAAAGGAAACTATTAAAGAAGCAACAACAAAGGCTACAGAAGCAGTCAAAGAGACAGTTGAGAAAACAACTGTAAAGGCTTCAGAAGTAATTGAAGAAGCAAAAGACGCTGCAGCTGATATTGCGAAGGCTCCGGTTGTAGAAGAAGCAAAAGAAACTGTAAAGAAAGCAGTAAAAGAAGTGGCTAAAAATATCGACATCAAAAAATTCGCAGAAACAACTATCGAATTACCTGGTTTTGCAGTTACAATGAGCTCCATCGAGGAAGCAATCAAAAAAGACATCAAAGACAAAGGCATCGAAGGAAAAGAAATCAGCGTTTATGTAAATGTTGAGCAGAAAGCCGCTTACTACACAGTAGACGGACAGGGCTCTGACGATTACAGAATCGACCTGAATACATTATAATCTGTAAGCATTTTTTATAAACCGAAAATGGATGTCTGCAGGGATCCGGAAAGAAAATCTGCAGACATAAAAACAGCAGGATTGTTCATAGAATGAACAGACCTGCTGTTTTGCTTATTTATGATAGAACCACACTGCGGCGGATATGGATGATATCTCAGGAAGCTTTCTGCTCAAACAGATCCTCCCTTGTAATATTCTGTGCCCATTTCCCCTGGCGGTAATGATGGAATACCCATGGCCATTTCACAAACTCATCTGTACAGAGCAGGAAGTAGACCCACAATACCGGAAGCTTCAGGACAAAGGCCGCAAAAAATCCCAGAGGTACCGCATATACCCACATATCAATGGTATCGCAGATCAGTCCGAACTTCGTATCACCGCCTGCGCGGAATACCCCGGCGATCAGGGCTGTGTTTACCGCAGAACCCATAATATAATAGGTATTGATAAGCAGCATGTACTTCAAATAATGCATTGCCCCGTCACTTAAGGATGCAAATCTCAGGACCAGAGGCGTGATGGCAAATACGATCACACCGCCAATGGCACCGGCTATAATGGTCATCTTCAGCATTCTGGAAGCATACACCTTCGATTTCTCCAGATCCCCTTTTCCCATTACATTTCCAAGAAGAATCGTTCCCGCACTGGCAATTGCAAAGCAGAACACAGAACCGATATTGCGCACAACCGTAACCAGAGAGTTGGCTGCAACGGCATCTGTTCCGAGATGTCCCAGGATCACAGAGTACATGGAGAAAGCAACACTCCAGGAAATGTCATTTCCAAGAGCGGGAAGTGACAGCCGGACGAAGTCGCCAAACAGCACCTTACTGCGGATAAACATAAAGGTCAGGTTCAATTTAACATCTTTGCTCAGGAAAGAAACGATCACGCATGCTGCCAGTTCGATCAGTCTGGAAGCAGCAGTTGCAATGGCAACACCTGTAGCCCCCAGCTTCGGTGCGCCGAAAAGCCCGAAGATAAAAGTAGCATTCAGGATAATATTCAATATAAAAGCCAGCATATTCAATGCCATACTGATCGTTACACGTCCGATACTGCGTAAAATCGCCAGATAAATCTCTGTAATTCCCCAGCAGAGATATGTAATTCCCATAATCCTAAGATAAGAAGAACCGATAGAGATCAGTTCCTGATCAGAAGTAAAAATCTTCATCATAAGCTGAGGAGCAGTAAATGCGATCAGTGCTACGATTCCCGAGATTATGATGGAAAAGCGGAGAGCAATTCCCTCGATCGCATGAATAGCCTGCATATTATTTTTTCCGAAATACTGCGCACACAGAAGAGATGCGCCTGTACCAAGTCCATAATATACCATAAACAGGATATTGGAGTAATTGGCAGCCAGAGACACCGCAGAAATCGCAGACTGTCCCACATAATTAAGCATAATTACATCTGCGGAGTTAACCGCTGCACTGAGCAGATTCTGGATAATGATCGGAATCGTCAGTTTAAGCATCTGCCGGTAAAAATTATCCTTACCGGCCGATAATGTGTTTATCATATTTACCCCCGTAATAAGTATTTGCCCGATCAGGCAGTTTTATTAGTCTGTTTTCAGCATAATCCTTCCGGCAGAAAAACGCTATCGGTATTTTGACTGATTTCTACGTTATTTTGACTTTTGAGTCCTTAAACAAATCAACTTTGCTTATAATACCTTGCACAAAAGAAGTCGGACTGATATAATTCGTATGTATTTTGAGAGGAATACATACTGTGACTGATAAAAAATATAATGGGAGAAGTTTATGGCGACATTACAGCAATTAGATATGAATATTTTACTGTGGATCCAGGAACATTTAAGGGTGGATGCCCTGACTCCGTTCTGGAGAGCAGTCACCTTCCTTGGAAACGGAGGATGGTTCTGGATCGTATTATGTGTGCTTCTGATCTGTTTCGGGAAAACACGCAAAACAGGAGTGACAGCGGCACTCTCGCTGCTGTCAGGGTTTCTGATCACAAATCTGCTGATAAAAAATGCAGTAGCCCGTCCAAGACCTTTTGATACTTATACACAGATCATTCCGCTGATCACCAGACCGAAAGACTATTCATTTCCATCTGGCCATACCTGCGCTTCCTTTGCCGTTGCACTGGTCTGTCTGCGGATGCTGCCCGGGAAATGGGGAATTTTGCCTGTTGTTCTGGCCGGAATGATTGCTTTTTCCAGACTCTATCTGGGCGTACATTATCCGGGGGATGTTCTGGCAGGATTTCTGGTGGCATTGCTCACAAGTACAGTGGCATGCAGGCTGATGCGGAGAACATTTTCACCTCAGAAAAGCTGATCGGTTCAGAAGAAAACTTCCGGGGGGAAATACAAAAAAGATATGCAAAAATCAGCAGAAAAATATTCGAATGTAAAGTGTAAAGGATAATCTTGTAATGAACAAAAATGAAATCTATATAAAGAGCGGAACCAATTACAAAGAAATGACAAAGGAACTGCTGGCACAGTGCGGCCTGGCGTCTGTAATTTCAGATAAAAAGATGCAGATTGGTATCAAGCCTAATCTTGTATCACCTTCCGAGGCTTCATGGGGAGCTACCACACATCCGGAAATTGTGGCGGGAATTATTGAGTATCTGCAGGAAAACGGATATGGAAATATTGCCATTCTGGAAGGCTCCTGGGTGGGAGATAAGACCACAGAAGCATACGAAGTATGCGGATATCGTGAACTAACGGAAAAATATCAGGTGCCTTTTTGGGATATGCAGAAAGACAAGGGGATTGAAAGAGATTGCAGGGGGATGAAACTGAATGTCTGTGAACGTGCGGCAAATATTGATTTTCTGATCAATGTTCCGGTATTGAAAGGCCATTGTCAGACAAAGATCACATGTGCATTGAAAAATATGAAAGGATTGATCCCCAATACAGAGAAGCGTCATTTTCATGCGATGGGACTGCATGAACCGATTGCACATCTGAATGCGGGGCTCCATCAGGATTTTGTCGTGGTTGATAACATTTGCGGGGATCTGGATTTCGAGGATGGCGGAAATCCGGTAGTGATGAACCGTATCTGGGCGGGGACGGATCCGGTACTGATCGATTCTTATGTATGTCAGATCATGCATTATACAACGAAAGATGTACCGTATATTGAACTGGCAGAGAAGCTTGGGGTTGGAAGTACTGATCTGAAAAATTCCCACATCGTATACTGTGAGGAAAATGCCCGCAAAGAACTTCCGAAATCAAGAAAAGTGGTAGAACTGCAGGATGCAGTAGAAGAAGTAGAATCCTGCAGTGCCTGCTATGGTTATCTCATCCCGGCTCTGGAAATGCTTAAAAATGACGGCCTTTTCGAGAAACTGGACACGAAAATCTGCATCGGCCAGGGATACCGCGGAAAAACAGGAAAACTGGGTGTAGGTGCATGCACCTGTAAATTTGAACATAACGTAAAGGGATGTCCTCCAACAGAGAATCAGATTTATGATTTCCTGAAGCAGTATATTCTGGGAGAAAATAAATAATATGATATCAGGGGCCCAGGTTCAAAAAGTCGTTCGTGCCTGCATGATAAGACTTTTGAATCTGGAACCCTGTTTGATTTTACAATGCCATCTTTATCATCTGTATAATTTTATCCTGCTCAAATTTACTGCTGTCAAATGCCAGATGATACTGGGAAATATCTTTCCATTTCTTATCTGTAAAGTACTCATAATAAGTACGCCGTTCTTTATCCACTTTCTTAACCAGCTTCTGTGCACTTTTTTCTTCCCGTCCTGTACGCTCGATGACAGTCTGTACACGATACTCAAATGGTGCATGGATAAATACGCTCAGGCATTTATTGTCGAGGATGTGATTGGCGCATCGGCCAACGATCACACAATCTTCTTTCTCAGCAGCATCCAGAATAATCTTTCGCTGAAGATCAAAGAGCACATCATTCATGGGAACAAAGTGAAAATCGCTGTCCATCTGAAGTTCATGGTCAATGGGAAAACGCCACTGGCTGCCACGTTTCTCATCAACCTTGGCAAGCAAATCAAAAGGAATATTCTCTTTCTGAGCTGCAATATCGATCAGCTCTTTGTCATAAAAAGCAAATCCAAGCTCTTCTGCCAGAGCTTTACCGATCAGGCGGCCATTACTGCCGAGCATCCTGTTTATTGTAATCACGCGTTTACTCATAATCAAACCCTCCTTTATGACATCTCTGTTATTGAACGATATAGATTCAGGCGGATATTCGCAAATTGTACCTGTTATCTGCAATTAACAGTGATAAGTCTTTTATTTGTGAACATTATAACATTGATACTCGAAAAAATCCAGTAAAATATATAAAAAACCAAATATATTACGAAAATATTTAGGTACAGTGCACAAAAACGATTCGCAATGAAACAAATGATGCAGTTAATCCGATAATATTTTGAAAAGTGTTTTTTTGGATAGTTTTATCAATAGACACTTTTGGCTGTCATATGCTAGAATTAGAGTAATATTTACAGCAAGCAGCAAAGCGGATGATATTGTCCGCCTGACCAGGATTACTGCCGAGACATACAAGCCAAAATTCCATTGCCGCAGGCAATCTGGAATGAATTTTGGCTACGTTACTGAGAACGGAGTGAACAGTAACAAAAATTTATTTATGAAATAGAGGATATTTATAGATTTTTTCTTTAAGCTATGGTATTATATTAAATTGGCTGTCTGACGACAGATCCGAGTCAAAATATTACAAGAGATATGAAAAGTATGTAAGAAAGGGATACGATACATAATGCTGAAAATCAAAAGCTATGTAAAGGTAAACAGTCTGGCGGAAGCTTATGAACTGAACCAGAAGAAAACAGCCCGTATTCTTGGGGGAATGGTCTGGATGAAAATGGGCAACAGAGCAATATCCACAGCGATTGATCTTTCCGGTCTGGGGCTGGATGCGATTTCGGAGAATGATGACGAATTTGTCATCGGATGTATGACTCCGCTTCATGACCTGGAGACAAATGAAGCTCTGAATACCTACACACATGGAGCTATGAAAGAAAGCCTTTGCCACATTGTAGGCGTACAGTTCAGAAACTGTGCCACTGTGGGAGGAAGCATTTATGGAAGATATGGTTTCTCAGATGTTCTGACCATGTTCCTGGGAATGGATACATGGGTAGAATTATATGATGCAGGCCGTATTCCACTGACTGAATTTGTAAATATGAAGAAGGACAATGACATCCTTGTAAATATCATCGTGCGAAAAGAGCCACTTCTTACCTGTTACTTAAGTCAGAGAAACATAAAAACAGATTTCCCGGTGCTGACCTGTGCAGCTTCTGTGATCGGAAATGAGGCAAGGACTGTGATAGGTGCCAGACCTGCACGTGCCATGATCGTGGAAGATAAGAAGCAGATCCTGAAGAATTTCCGGAACATGACAAAAAAGCAGAAGGAAGAGGCGATCGAAGCCTTTGCAGAATATGCGGCAGAGAACGTTCCTACTGCAGGCAATATGCGAGGATCAAAGGAATACAGAACCCTTCTTGTAAAAGTACTGACAAGAAGAGCCTGGGAAGCAGTAGGAGGGATGAAAAATGAATATTAATTTCTGGCTTAACGGAGTGAACCGCCACGCAGAGATCTCCCCGGATACACTGCTGATCGATTTCTTAAGAAAACAGGGCTGTTTCAGCGTGAAAAGAGGCTGCGAAACTGCGAACTGTGGTCTTTGCACAGTTCTTATGGACGGTCGTCCGGTGCTTTCCTGCAGTACACTTGCAGCCCGCATTGAGGGTAAGAAAATCGTTACATTGGAAGGAATGCAGAGAGAAGCGCAGGAGTTTGGAAGCTTTCTGGCGAATGAAGGTGCGGAACAGTGCGGTTTCTGCAATCCGGGATTTATCATGAATGTATTTGCGATGCTCAACGAGATCAAAGATCCCACAGAGGAGCAGATCAAAGAATATCTTGCGGGAAATCTGTGCAGATGTTCCGGTTTTGTTTCCCAGACAAGGAGTATCCTGAAGTTCCTGAAATATAAGAAAGCACAGGAGGAAGCATAAAGATGAAATATGTAAATCAACCTGTACGTAAAACAGATGCAATGTCACTGGTAACCGGAAAGCCTGTCTATACAGATGATCTGGCACCAAGGGACTGCCTGATCGTGAAGATACTGAGAAGTCCCCACGCCAACGCCTGGGTGGAAGATATTAAAACAGGTACTGCCGAGAAGGTGGCCGGAATTGCATGTATCCTTACTTATAAAAATGTGCCTCAGAAACGTTTTACCCTTGCCGGCCAAACTGCACCGGAGATGAGTCCGGATGACAGACTGATTCTTGACCGTCATGTACGTTTTGTGGGAGATGCAGTTGCCATTGTTGCGGGTGAGACAGAAGAGGCGGTAGATAAAGCATTGAAGAGAATCCGCGTAGATTACCGCGTGGAGACACCGGTTCTGGATATCCACAAGGCAAAAGATAATCCGATCCTGGTCCATCCGGAGGATGACTGGAAGCTGAAAATTCCTCTTGGCGGAGACAACAAAAGAAACTTATGTGCATCCGCAGTGGAAGAACATGGAAATGTAGATGAAGTCCTGGCAAAGTGTAAATATACTGTAGAGCGCACTTATCATACAAGAGCAAACCAGCAGACTATGATGGAGACTTTCCGCACAGCCTGCTATATGGATCATTTCGGCAGACTGATCGTTCTGTCCTCAACACAGATCCCATTCCATGTGCGAAGGATCGTTGGAAGGGCACTGGACATTCCTGCTTCCAAAGTACGTGTGATCAAGCCAAGGATCGGTGGCGGCTTTGGTGCAAAGCAGACCTCTGTCAGTGAGATCTATCCGGCGATCGTGACCTGGAAAACAGGCCGCCCGTCCAAGATGATCTTCTCCAGATATGAATCCATGATCTGCTCTTCACCGCGTCATGAGATGGAGATCACAGTACGCGCAGGTGCAGATGAAAATGGTATCATCAAGGCAATTGATCTTTATACTTTGTCCAACACTGGGGCATACGGAGAACACAGTTCTACAACAGTAGGACTCAGCGGTCATAAATCAATCGCTCTTTACAGACATACAGAGGCCTACAGGTTTGCTTTTGATGTTGTCTATACAAATGTGCAGGCGGCAGGTGCCTATCGTGGTTATGGTGCAACCCAGGGGATTTTTGCAGTGGAATCTGCAGTAAATGAGCTGGCACATAAGATGGGAATGGATCCTGTTAAGGTAAAAGAAATGAATATGCCTGTAGAGGGCGGTCCTCTTCCGGGATATCCGGATGTTCCTTATGCACAGAGCTGTTCCATGGACCGCTGTATGGCGCGCGCCAAAGAGATGATGGACTGGGATTCCAAATATCCATGCAGGGATATGGGAAATGGCAAGGTCCGCGGAGTCGGTGTTGCCATGGCTATGCAGGGATCCTCTATTGCAGGAGTTGACGTAGGCGGCGCAGATATTAAGCTGAATGAAGATGGTTCTTATACACTGGCACTTGGATGTACGGATATGGGAACAGGCTGTGATACCGTTATGGCGCAGATTGCGGCTGACTGTCTGAATACGCCTATGGATAACATAGTAGTATTCAGTGTGGATACGGATATTTCTCCTTATGATTCCGGCTCCTATGCTTCCGCTACAACCTATACCACCGGTGTAGCGGTTATGAAGGCCTGTGAGGAGCTGAAGAAAAAAATCTGTAAGCTTGGCGCAGAGATGATGGAAGTAGATGAGGGAAAAGTTGATTTTGACGGATCCTGTGTATTCTATGATGAGACACTTGAGATAAGCGATGGGGCAGACGGAAATGCAGCAGGTCATATGACAGATGCAGAAGAGGGCTATAGTGTTGATATGGATGCCATCAGTTCTGAAAATGCCCAGAAGAAAGTTTCATTGGAAGATATTGCATTAAAGAGCACTTTCTTTAACAATATCGAGCTTCAGGTTGTGAAACAGCATTCTTCACCGATCTCGCCGCCGCCGTTTATGGTAGGTATGGCAGAAGTAGAGGTGGATACAGAGACAGGCAGTGTGGATGTTCTGGATTATGTGGCGGTTG